>Ga0116178_10000064_pt1 | contig 82288 bp, 75 predicted proteins | sample AD_STIC12_MetaG_FD_89880 | JGI IMG/M metagenome (GOLD analysis project Ga0116178, IMG submission 89880) | Active sludge microbial communities of municipal wastewater-treating anaerobic digesters from USA - AD_STIC12_MetaG | ecosystem: Engineered > Bioreactor > Anaerobic > Digestate | place: USA...
CACCACTGCCGACATTGTTTCCGGCATTCAATTTGCTATAAATAACGGGGCGAAAGTAATAAACGCGAGCTGGGGCGATACTGAATATGACCAGGTATTATACGATGCCATAAAAGAGGCCCGTGATGATGGTGTGCTTTTTATAGCCTCTGCTGGTAATAACCAATCAGATAATGATACCTATCCACATTATCCGTCGAGCTTTGATCTTGAAAATATTATTTCAGTAGGGGCCATGGACCAGGATGGCTTGCTGGCATATTTTTCCTGTTATGGGCCCACAACCGTTGATATTGTGGCTCCGGGAGCGAATATTTTGAGCGATTATCCAGCCCAGATAGTTGATACGCCGGAATATTTTTCAACTTGGCACCGTGGACCCGGCTGGGAGTATGAGGTGATCTGGAGTTCAATACCTGGGGGGTATTGGGGATATTATGGTGAATTAATTAATTATGATACTCATAATAATACAAACAGTCACGCTTATCGGGTTTTTGATCTCACGGTCAATAATCCTGATTATATTACCTTAATGCATTCAAGGTGGAAATATTACTTACAGGATGGTGTTAATTTCGTACACTTGGTATATGATACGGATGGTCATAGACCGGATAATATACTTGGTACTATGAGTAAAGATGTATATTTTTATGCATATGATTTAACACCATACGCGACCAGCAATACCAGCATCGGCTTCAAGTTCGTTACAACAACCGTTATTCCCAATGAAGGACTTACCATTTCTCCTTTCGTGATATCCCGATGGTACTATTATAATAATGCGACAGCCTGTCTGTATCAAGAGGGGACCTCCATGGCAGCTCCCTTTGTATCCGGCGCTGCCGCTCTGGTCTGGGCCGCCAATCCCGGCCTCACCTATAACCAGGTGAAAAGTAAGCTATTAAACGGCGCCAGGGTCAACGCAAACCTTGATAACAAGATCGCCGGGAACAGGATGCTCGATGTGGCGGGGGCCCTCAGCGCAGCTCCCTGATAGAGGTGGTTATGCAAATCAATTACAATACTATAGAGTGATACCGTGATATGAAATTGAAAATACAAATCGTTGTTTCCTTTATCGCAGGTATGCTGTTATTTCCCGCTTTCTCGCAGGCTGCCGGCATCAGCCTGGGGTTCGCCGCCTGGTATACCAAGTGGGACCCCTATTGGGCGCAATATAAACCACAGATGCAGCCGCTGGAGATTGGGAGCCATTCTTTTATTTATCCTATACCCAATAATAACCATATAGAAATAAAGCCGAATTGCATGTATGGCCCTGTGTTGTCTTTTCATCTGCCGGCGAATATTTCCATTACAACCAGATTCCTCTATGGACAATTTACCGCCAATAAAAAAGAATACTATTCTGGTATTTTTTTAACACTGGATAATATAGGTCTCATGAGAAGGTATGATGCGGATATCATGCTCCGATATGGTTTTATCGAACTGCTATATCTCAAGGCCGGCTTCAAATATGTCCATATTAATTATAAAGTACTGAGTTTATCAGAGAGTCTTATAGAGTATTACAGGGCTGCAAGAATTGAAAAAAACAATAAATTCAATGAGTACGCGCCGGTCATTGGTCTTGGCGTTTCGATTCCGGCTATAAAGAACATCCTTTCCATCGACATTGATGCGGTTTTTCAATACTGCTTCGCCATGGGATATGTCAGGGAATCCATACTTACCAGGACAGAGCTTACCAGTCATATTACGGTAATACCTCCCTTTTCTACGTTGAAGAAAGTTAAAAAAATGGGAACTGAGGCCAATCTGAATATTGTTTACCATGTACCGGTAATACCCATGAACCTGTCCGTGGGCTTCAGGTATAACATGTACAAGAAGCTCCAACATGAAGCGGATAATAAATTAAAATACGAGCACCAGTACGGTCTTACCGCCATGGTGGATTATCGTTTTGATTTTTCGAAAAAAGCGACTGAAGCTTCAAATGAGATAAAACCGGTTGATGGCAAAGCGACGGGGCCAGAGTAAATCAGTTAAAAGTCCTGTTAGGCCGATAGTTATCGGTAAAGGTTTTACTCTGACCCCGCGAGCAACCCGATCAGGTTGATGTTGTCGCGTTTCTCCATGCATCCCGGAATGTATTGAGCAAAGACCATCCATAGCGGTAACCGCTCCCTCGGTTCCCTGTACCGTGTAGCTGGCAATGGCTGAATTTCGTTTATTAATACTTTCCCGCCATCGCTCCGGATACCCCGTGACTTCCCTGTAAAAAACCAATCTCATTGAATATTATTTATCAAACCCATGTTCCCGTTCGTATATGCAATAAGGGCGAAGTTTCACATATTCAGTTCTTTACGGAAATAGTGATGAAAGATATTATAACATCAGATGCCATTGAGGGGAAAATCCATATCATTCGTGGACATAAGGTCATGCTGGACCGGGCCCTGGCGGAACTCTATGGAATCGAGACAAAACGGCTCAAGGAGCAGGTAAAACGGAATATTGACAGGTTCCCTGAAGATTTCATGTTTGAACTGACGAAAAGTGAGCGCGATAACTTGAGGTCGCATTTTGCGACCTCAAGTTGGGGAGGGTCACGATATGCTCCAATGGCCTTTACCGAGCAGGGTGTAGCCATGCTTTCCAGCGTGCTAAACAGCGAGCGTGCCATTCAGGTGAACATTCAGATTATGCGGGCATTCACCAGGCTTCGTCAAATGATTTCATCCCATGATGAGCTGCGTGAAAAGATCGAGGCCATGGAGCGGAAGTATGACGGTCAATTCAGGGTCGTTTTTGAAGCCATAAAGGAGCTCCTCGACATCAAAGAGAAACCGAAGAAAAAGATCGGTTTTAAGTAGTAGTGCTGGACCGTTCGTGATATAGCGATATTGACTTTTCAGCAATAAAACACTCAGTAAAAAAAATTATTATCCCACCGATACTCCCGTTCGTATATGCAATAAGGGCGATGTACGGCATATTCTGTTTTTGGGGATATTGATGAAAGATATAATAGAGTCAGACGTCATTGCGGGAAAAATCCATGTCATTCGCGGGCAGAAGGTCATGTTGGATCGGGACCTGGCGGACCTGTATGAGGTTGAAACAAGGGTGCTGAACCAGGCGGTCAGCAGGAATATCACCCGGTTTCCCGCTGACTTCATGTTCCAGCTTGATGATACGGAGTTTAAATGTTTGATATCACAATTTGTGATATCAAACCGGGGAGGGACACGGAAGCTCCCCTATGCCTTTACCGAGCAGGGTGTGGCCATGCTTTCCACTGTTCTTAAAAGCGAGCGCGCCATTCAGGTGAACATTCAGATTATGCGGGCATTCACCATGCTACGGCAAATGATATTTTCACATGATGAGTTGCGTGAAAAGATCGAGGCCATGGAAAAGAAGTATGACGGTCAGTTCAGGATTGTCTTTGAAGCCATCAAGGAGTTGCTCGACATCAAATCGAAGCCGAAGAAAAAGATCGGGTTTAAATAGAACGGTGGTCGCCATTGCATCGGAGCTGTGAAATTTCTCCGTAACCGACTGGTGCGCAAGCCCTTGCGCACCAGTCGGTTATGTGTCTACTCCGGATACCCTGTGACCTCCCGTATCCTTTTAAACAGCGGCTCCAGGCGCGGATATATGTCCAGGTACACCTTCCGGTACAGGTCGTCGTAGAGTCGGTGGTTCGCCGCGATCGGCTCGAACACCTCCTTCACCCTGGTCATGGACTTCACCGCGGAGGCGAAGTCCGGGTAGAGGCCCAGGCCCACGGCCGCGTCGATGGCCGCCCCCAGGGCCGAGGTCTCGTAGGTGTGGGGGCGCTCCGCCGGGAGGCCGAAGACGTCCGCCGTGATCCGCATCGCCATGTCGCTCTGCGATCCCCCGCCGGAGACCCGGAGCTGGGTTACCGGGACCCCGGTTTTCCGCCGGGTGTACTCCGACCCCTCCCGCAGGGCGTAGACCAGTCCCTCGAGGATGGCCCGGTACAGGTAGGCCCTGTTGTGCACGTCGCCGAAACCGATGATCGATCCCTTGGCGTAATGCTCGGTGTTGATGCCGGGCGACCAGTAGGGCTGCAGCATGAGTCCCATCGAGCCGGGAGGAGTGTTCCGTATGAGGGCGTCGAAGAGCTTTTCCGGGACCAGGCGCTTCTTCTTGGCGATCTCCCGCTCGACCAGGCCGAACTCCTCCTTGAACCAGCTCACCATCCAGAAGCCCCGGAACACCATGTACTCGGTGTAGTAGGAATCCGGCACCGAGAAGGGATAGGGAGGCCTCATCGAAAATATCTCGATGTACTTTTTTGTGACGGTGTTGAAGGTGGCGGTCGTGCCGAAGCTCAGGCACCCGGTCTCCGGCGTGAGGCAGCCCGCGCCGAGCATCTCGCACCCCTTGTCCGTGCCAGCCGCGATCACGGGGAGCCCCTCCGGTATGCCGGTCTCTCCGGAGGCGCGGCGGGTGATCCGTCCCAGCACCTCGGCCGGCTTCACCAGGTCCGGGAGCTTCTCCCTCTCGACGGGGAAGAGGAGGCGCTTGACGTCGAACCTGCCGATGTCCCACCGGTAGGTCCTGTTGTTGAAGGGCAGGTATCCCACGTTGCACCCGACAGAGTCGGCGTACTCCCCCGTCAGCCGGTGGGTGAAAAAGCCGGAGAGGAGCAGGTACTTGTGGGTTTTTTCCCATATCTCCGGCTGGTTCTGGCGGATCCAGTTCGCCTCACAGGTGGCAAAGGCCTCTTCGATGGTGTCAAGGAGGCCCGCCGCCTTCAGCAGGGGCCTCGCCGCCGCCGGGAGCACGCGCGACGGGTCGGCCATCCGCTGGTCAAGCCAGGTGATCGCCGGCCGTAGCGGCTTCCCGTCCGCGCCGAGGTTGATCACCGTCGCCCGCTGGGTGGTCAGCGTGACGCCGGCCAGCGACTCCTTCTCTCTGCCCGCTCCGCGCAGGAGCCCGCGGCAGGCCTCGCAGACCGTCTTCCAGTAATAGTCCGGGTGCTGTTCCGCCCAGCCCGGGTGATCGGAGAAATAGGGCTCTATCGGCTTCTTGACGATGCGGCGGATGTCGCCCTTCGCGTCGATCAGGGCCGCGCGGATCGACTGGGTGCCCGCGTCTATAGACAGGATGAGGTCGCTCTGGGTTTTTGTTGCGTTTTTCATTTCGAGTGTTCTCCTGGTGTCACCCCCATCCCCCCGGAGGGGGCTTATTTCTTTATCCTGAAGGAGAAAGTCCCCCTCCGGGGGATTTAGGGGGGTATTCGTCAGATACCGGGAATTTGAACCAAAGTCAGTCCAGGTCCAGTATTCCGCCCGGGTTCATGATCCTGTTCGGATCGAAATGCTTCTTCAGGGCGCGGATGACGTTCATCTGGGTCTTCCCGATATGGGGCTCAAGCCAGGGCGCCAGCATCCTTCCCATGCCGTGGTGGTGGCTCGGCGACCCGCCGTGCTTCGTGATGGCGTCGACCACCCCGCGCTGGAAGGCCAGGTAAGACTTTACGCTTTCCATCTTCATGATGAATATGAAGTAGAGGTTCGTCCCCTGGGGATAGAAGTGCGACGCGTGGGTCATGCAGATGGTGCCGGGCCGCTTCTTGATGAAGGCCCGGACCCCCTGGTGGAGCCGGTGCAGGTTGTCCCAGGTCACGGCCGACTCCAGGGTGTCGACGACTATGCCGAAGTCCTGGAGGTCCTCCCGCATGTACGGCTCCTTGTAGCGGGTCTTCTCCCATTTCTTCGTGGCGTATCCCGTGAGGGACATGGCGCCGTGCTTCCTGAAGATTTTGCCGATCATCTTGCGCACGTGCTTCGCGTATCCCTTTTCGCCCTCGGCGGTGCCGATGAAGAGGCACCGCTCCATCGGCCTGTAGCCGCGGAGACGCATGAAGGTGTCGACGGCGGTGCCGTGGATGCCGAAGAGCTTCAGGCCCACGTCGGTCTCCTCAGGGTCGGATATCCGGTAGACCGCCGGCATGCCGAACTCGCCCTGCATCACCTCGCGGCTCGCCTCGACCGCCGCCTCCCACGTGGGGAACATGTAGGCGTAGCGCTGGCGGTTTTCCGGCATGTATCTGAAGATCCTCATGGTCACCTCCACGAGAATGCCGAAGGCGCCCTCGCTCCCCTTCATGATGTCGTTCACCTTGGGCCCCGTTGCCGTGCCCGGGTAGTCGAAGGTCTTGAAATCACCCACCGGCGTGACATACTCGCCGCTCAGCACGATATGATAGGCGTCGCCGTAGTAGGTGGACGCCTGGCCGGAGCCGAGGGTCACGACCCATCCCCCCACCGAGGAGAATTCGAAGGACTGGGGAAAGTGTCCGCAGGTGTAGTTGAGCCTGGTCCCGAAGTTTTTGCGCGCGTTGTTCAGGGCCGCCTCGTAGGCCGGGCCCATCATGCCCGGCTGGACCAGGGCGGTCTGGTTTATCTCGTTGATGGCGAGGACCCGGTTCATATGGGTCTGCAGCACCAGGGTCACGCCGGGCTTCCTGGGCCTGAGGCCCAGGGTGACCGACGAGCCGCCGCCGTAGGTATACACGGGGATTTTCCTTTTATTGCAGCGGGCCACGACGGCGCGGACGTCCTCCTTGGAGCGGGGGTGGAGCACCACGTCCGTCACGGTGCCGATCTTCCCGCTTCGTAGCTCCGACGCCTCTTCCATGGTCTTGCCGCGGCTGTAGCGCAGGCGGCTGTATCCGTCGAGGGCGACGTTTTCCTTCCCGACGATGGCCTCGAAGGCCCTGATATCGGATTTCCCGATCCGTATCTTCTGCGTGACCGATACCGGCTCCAGGCCTTCGAGCTTCTTCACCCTGAAATCGTTGTCGGTCATGCCGAACTCTTCCTTCATCATCTCGTACCATTCGTCGCTCGGGTGCTTGAATTCGTCCGGCGCGCCCCACTTGAAAATCGAACGGTATGATCCGGCGGGGGCCGCTGTTTCGGTCCAGTCCGGTATGAATCCTTTATGCTTGGTCATGTGTTTTTCTCCTGTTATTGTGATGGCACGGTCACGTGACCGCGCTTACTATATCATACCCCATGCGCCACGTTGGGGGCACGGTAACAATTCATCTCATCTTAAACAAATGGGACGCGGGATTGACCAGCTTCCCGTGTGTTTTGTTCATGAATGCCCTGGCGATGCAGTAGAGTGATATGACGGGATTTATCGGCGCCATCTTCATCGGGTTCACCTTCATCAGGCGGCACATCGATTCCGTCGTGGCCTGGAGGTCGTTGCAGACGCCGCTCCGGTAGACCAGCTTCGCGCCCAGGCGGCGGACAAGACCGTCGCCGATCTCCTCGATGGCGCAGTGGCCCGCGATGAGGACCGGTCCCCGTATCGAGTCTATCTCCCGCCGGTCGAAACCCTTGCCCATCACCAGGGTCCATCCTCCCCTGCCGTGGAAGTCTTTTGACAGGGTCTGAAGAACGGCGAGGGGGTTGTTGACGCACCCCTCGCGGCACGCCATCTCCTTTCCCTTGATTATCTTCACGTCCGCCGGGAACTCCGGGTACAGGTCGAAGGGATACTTGCCGCCGAATTGTTTCAGGTCCCCGATGACGTCGAAGTTCTTCATGTCGCGGTAATCGCCGCATATCGTGATGTCGGCCAGCTTCGCCACGCCGAGGCCGAGCTTCCGGTCGACGGCGAGTTTGATATGGGGCACGTCCTTCACGTCGTAGCCGAAGACGCGGGCGCCGGCGATGTCCGCGGCCACCACGTTGGGGCTCCCGATGAGGAGGCCGAAGGGCCTGACGCAGGTGTCGGCCAGGGCCTGTGCGTTATAGTGCCCGTAGATGCTTCCCTCGACCCCTTCGATCAGGGTGAAGTCCGGCCTGATCCGGGCAAGGACATCCACGAGCTTGCCGTGGAGGTTGTAGTTGTGGTCGTAGCCGCGGTCCTCGTGGCGCGGAAAGGCCCACTGGTTCTTGATGCCCAGGGTCACGACGCCCATGGAATGGGTCTTCAGCTTCGGGAGGTTGATGTACAGGACCTCGTTTCTGCGGGCCATGATGTCCGCCACGGTCTTCGATATCCGGTAGGTGTTCCGGTCGTAGGGGCCTGAGGGTCCTCCGGGTCGCGGTTTGCCGGAGAAGGCGACTTCGACGGTATCCTCCTCATCGAGATATACCGGGATGGCGCCGAGCTTCCGGCATATCTTCGCGTAGCCGGTGATTGCGAAGACCAGGCGCGTGATGTTGCACTGGGTCGAGTTTTCAAAGACATAAATGTTCCTGGCGCCGGCGTCCTTCCAGTAGCGGACCGCCGACTCCAGGACCTCCGGGCGGGTGAAGGCGTAGGGCTTGGAGTCGACGGCGTTCGGCTTGATGTAGACGTCGCCGCCGGACTTCAGCATTTTTTTTCCGCCGTAGAAATCGAAGATCTCCTTCACGCCGGCATCGACCTCCTTCCGGAGAGGTTCCGGCAGCGGCCGGAACTCGGTGAAGGTCTTCTGGCCGTGGCTGGCCCCGAGCTTCTTTATGTAGGCGCTTTTCATCGGGTCGAAGGATTTTGTTCCCATGTCAGCCTCCGATGTGTGATCATGCTGTCGAATTTTTCCCCGGTCTACCGCGGCAGCGCCAGCAGGGCCGAAGCTTTTTTTATCTCATCCGCTGTTTTCGCGCTGTCCCACCCCAGCTCGGCAGCGGCGACATCGGCGACTTTCTTCAAAACGCCTTCGCCGGGGTTCCCCAGGGTGCCGATGCCGGTCCGCCTCATGATGATGTCCGTGAGGGTCCGCGCCATCTCACTGCGGACGGCATAGACGACTTCCGCCAGTGTCTCGCCGTCGGCGTTTAGCGGCTTCGAAAGCTTCGGATCGGTCCTGGCTATGTCGACGACGGAGCGGTATTCTGTGCCGTAGGCCGTGCCCAGGTATTCCATGCCCGGCATCGATTTCTCGGAGCGGAGGGATGCCATGAAGGCCCTGATGTCCGGGATGTCGCACCCGGCCAGGCGCTGGCTGGCGGTAACGCAGGGGCCCTGTTTGCGGCCTGATTTTCTTCTGACCAGCTCCATGACCTTCTCGGCGAGGTTCCGGCTGGTGGTGTACTTGCCACCCTCGACCGAGATCAGTCCCTCGACACCGTCGCCGGCGTTGTCGTATATCTCGTAGCGCCTCGACTGGGAATAGGTGCCCGCGGTCTGGTCCTCCACCAGGGGCCTGAGGCCGCCGTAGACGTGCTGTATGTCTTCGTGCCGCAGGGTCCCGTCGCCGAAGGACTCGTTCACCTCCTCGATGAACTCCGTGACGCTCTCCCGCGACACGCGGTATTCGTCGGGGTTGCCCACGTATTCCCGGTCGGTGGTGCCGATGAGGGTGTGGCCCCGCCAGGGGATGAAGAAGATATGGCGGCCCCGGGCGGTCCTGAGGCCCACCATGTGGTCGTTCACCATTTTTTTCGTGATGAGGTGGATCCCCTCGGAGCGGCGGATATGGCGCTCGGCCTCGCGCTTCAACGCCCTGGAAAGGACGATGTCCGCCCAGGGGCCGCTGCAGTTGATGACCAGGGACGCTCCGATTTCCAGGGAGGACCCGTTAAGGATATCCGTCACCGCGAGGCCCGTTACCCTTTTCCCGGCAATGACGAAGTCGTCGACACGGGCGTAGTTTGCCGCCCGCGCGCCGCGCGCCGCCGCGGACTTGATGAAGGCCAGGGTAAGCCGCTCGGGGAAGGAACTGATGCAGTCATAGTAGACGAATCCGCCGTTGAGCCGGTCGGGGCGCACGTTTCCCTCGCGGCGGAGCACCTCCTTCCGTGAGAGGGCGCGGTGGAGGGGAAGGGCCTTCCCTTTGTCCCAGGTGCGCCCCTTGTCGTAGGAAAGGATATCATAGAGCACCATGCCCGCCCTCATCGCCTCACGGCCGTTCATAAGGCCCTGGCCGGCGTAGGTGGCGATGAGCGACGGCAGGGGGTGCACCAGGTTGGGCGCGATGTTCTCGAGGGTCCGCCGCTCACGCAGGGATTCCCGCACCAGGCCGAACTCGGCGTTGGCCAGGTAACGCAGGCCGCCGTGGATAAGCTTCGACGTCGCCGAGGACGTTGCGCCGCCGAAGTCGCCCTTTTCCAGCAGGGCCACGGAGTAGCCCCGGGACGCGGCGTCGTAGGCCACGGCGGCCCCGGTGATGCCGCCGCCGATGATCGCCAGGTCAAAAACTTCGCCGTTGTACTGCTCGATGAACCGTTTCATTGCATTCCGTCCTTGTCCAGTTTTTCATTGATGATTTTTATCGTCCTTTCTTCAGCGAAGGATAGGAGATCGAACATGATCTTTTTCGATTTTTCCGGTTTCCGTTCCCTGATCGCCCCGACTATCTCGCCGTAGAAGCGCGTGGTGCGCTTCACGTTGGCCGGATCGGCGAAGTAGAGGGTCAGGAGCTCCGCGACCAGGCCGCTGTTGTTGAAGAAATTAAGGATTATAACGAAGGGGATGTTCCTGCTCGCCCGGCCGATGGCGCTGTACAGCAGCATGTCCCGGTCGTTCAGGGAGAGGCCGCTGTCGCCGATGACCCGCTCCATCTCGGCCAGGTCCACGTCGGTCCTGTTCAGGGCGGCCTGGCAGGCCACGTCGGGGAGGATAAGGCGCCGGAGGTCCAGGAGCCCCTTCAGAATCGCGACGTCGTAATTGCCGCCGCTCCTCATGAGGGCCGGGAGCAGCTCCAGGCTACCGCTATCAAGGTAGTCCTTGACGTATACCCCGTCGCCGTGGCGGATCTCCACGAGGTCGAGCATCTCCAGCTTTTTGAAGGCTTCCCTGAGAGTGGACCGGTTGACGTTGAGGCTTTCGGCAAGTTCGCGCTCCGGCGGGAGTTTGTCTCCGGCCCGGAATTCTCCGGAAAGTATCTTTTCCTGGAGCTGCGCCACGATGCCTTCGTGGAGCCTGGTTTTCTGGAGGGGGCTGATAGTTGTCATTCTGGTCCTGGCTGTTGATACCCGTCAAACATATAGTGGTCGGGTGGTCCGACCAATTTTAATATACTATATAATAATCCTGGCGTCAAGGGGGAGGGAGAATTTTTTGGATATTGTGCCTTAACCAGGGCCTTCTTTTTTCATCGTTCGTTCTTCTTCATGAACCTGCGAACGGATGAGACCCCGCCGCCCTACCGGCCCGGCATGGACCGGAAATCAGCATATAAAAGCGTATGACAGAGGCACTGGCGCGTCTCCCGGTCGATATATCCTGAAAGGTTCTCTCACCGTTCCGGAAGCATGCATGCCTGGAGTGCGGCACGGAAATGGTCGGATCCGCTGTTTTTTCTTACAACGCTGATAATGAGTGGCATAAACTCTGGAAAATACACCTTCTGATCGGCAGCTATTTCAGGATGAAACGGGGTCCGTGAGTACGTAAAGACCCTGAATGTGCCAAATTTTTTCTATTTATCGTACCATTGTCGCTGTTAAAAATACGCGGGAGTTGATTTTTTACGTAACCGCCGCGATTGTTCCCTCTTTTTCGCGTCGCGCAAAATTTTAAGGGCCCTGTCCAGAATTTTTCCGGTTGACATATGCCTTTTTGCTTCACATAAACGCCAGTATGTCCCCTGGTGCGGCACCGGAGAGGCGGCAGATTCCTATAGAATTATAGAGTAATTATAAACCCCGCCACTTTTCACGCAAATCCCCCCATCACATTTTTTCCAAAAAGTGCTTGCAATTTTTTTGTAAGCAGCATATTATGTCACATCAGCTATATTTCGATACCTCCTTTTGATAACTTTTTTAACTTATCCCCCCTTGGGGCACGGGGGGATTTTTTAACGCGGTAATCCAAAAAAAATCCTGGAGATGCGGGCCGGTTCGGACGGGGTAGTGATTGCATGGATGAAACACTTTCAGAACGGAGCGGCGAAGAGGCCGATCTTTTTTCGTACCGCGCGCCGGTCCTAGACACAGAAGATGACGGCATAACCGGTGAGGCCTTCATCCGCCGGCTTCTCGAGAGCGGGGCCCCGGCCTACAATATCAATTTCCTCCTCCGCCTGGAGGCGTATTCACTCCAGCTTGCCTATTCGCACAACAAGATCCTGTCCCTTTCCAATTCGCGGACCCGGATCCTCGCGCACCAGGTGGAGAGCACCCACCGGGTCATGAGCGCCCTGAACCAGCGCTTCCTCATCGCCGACGAGGTGGGCCTCGGCAAGACCATCGAGGCGGGTCTCATCATCAAGGAGCTCGAGTACCGCCATCAGTACCGCCGCATGCTCATCGTGTGCCCGGCGTCACTCATGTGCCAGTGGCAGAACGAGATGCAGAGCAAGTTCAACGACCGCTTTGCCATCATGGACCGCAGGGAGCTCCGGCGGATCGCACAGTCGAAGCGGGGAGTGAACCCCTGGGAGGCCCATGACAAGATCATCTGCTCCCTCGACTTCATCAAGAACCGCCGCTACCTGAAGATGTTGCAGGAGACGTCGTGGGACGCGGTGATTTTCGACGAGGCGCACCGCCTGCGGAGGGACGGAAAGCGCGCCACCCTTGCCTACGAGGCGGCCCAGGTGATAGCCGAGCGGACCAGGGCGCTCCTGCTCCTCACGGCGACCCCCTTCCGGGGCGTACTCGAGGAGCTCTATTACCTCATCGCCCTCCTGGACCCGAATATCCTGGGCCCCTTCCAGTCCTATTATTATGATTACTGCATCGAGAACGCGGACCTGTCGACCCTCCGCGGGAAGATAGCCCCCGTGCTGATACGCCGCACGAAGCAGGAGGTGGGGGGGTTCACCCGGCGCTGCGCCCGCACCGTACGGTTCGAGCTCTACCCGGACGAGCGGGAGCTGTACGACGCGACCACCCAGTACGTCGCGGAGGAATTCAACCGCGCCATGCAGAGCGAGAACCGCGCCGTGGGCTTCGTCATGACCATATTCCAGAAGCTCCTCGATTCCTCGACGCACGCCCTGGGGTGCGCTCTGGAGCGGCGGATGAACCGGCTCCGGGAGCTCGCGGACAAAGTGGAGCTCTCGCAGCGCCTTGACGGCGCGGCGGCCATCGACGAACCGGACCTGATCGACTGCGCCGAGGAGGTGGACGACCTGGTCTGCATGACCTCGCGTTCGACCGTCGCCGAGATGCGGAAGGAGGCCGACACCCTGGAGCGCCTCGTGGGCCTCTCGAGGGCCATCGCCGTCAACAAGAAGGCGGAGAAGCTCGCGGACCTCATACGCTCCCTCAAAAGAAAAGGCTTTAAAAAATTCCTCATCTTCACGCAGTTCAGGACGACGCAGGACTACCTGTCGGAGTTCCTGAAGGGCCATGACATCGAGGTGTTCCACGGCTCCCTGGGCCGCGACGACAAGGAGCGGGCCATCGCGCGCTTCAGGGACGAGGCACAGATACTTATCTCCACCGAGGCGGGCGGCGAGGGGCGCAACATGCAGTTCTGCAATATCCTTATCAACTACGACCTGCCCTGGTCTCCCCTGAAGATCGAACAGCGCATCGGCAGGCTCCACCGTTTCGGCCAGGCCGACGACGTCTACATCTATAATTTTTCAACCAAGGACACCGTGGCGGAGCGCGTGCTGGAGATCCTGGCGCGCAAACTCAGGCTCTTCGAGGAGTCGATCGGCGCGCCCGACGTGCTCCTGGGGCAGATCGAGGACGAGCTGAAGCTCGGGTCCCTCTTCATGGAGATGGCCGCCGGCCTGCGGAGCAATGCCGCGGTGGATGACGAGGTGGAGCGGCGCCTCGAGCTGGCCCGCAGGGGTTATGAGAAGATCTCGGAACTCGCGGTCGCCGACCGGATAGATTTCAATTACGACGAGTACTACCGCGTCACCCTGAAGGAGCGGAAGTTCTCGAACAGCAGAATCGAGAACTTCGTGAACCGCCTCATGGAATCAGACGATGGAGCGGCGCGGTTCCTCGCCAGAGACCGGGACGGCCTCTATCGCGTCGCCTGCGAAAACGAGGGGGGAGAGCCGGTGTGGCGCGCCGGGACCTTCGACAGCGTCACCGCCCTTGACCGGGAACAGCTGGAGTTCCTCGCCTTCGGTCACCCGGTCATTGACCGCCTGGTGGCGCACTGCCAGGACCGCGCCTTCGGCGGCTTTACCGGGATACAGTCCGTTCGTCACCCGGTCCCCTTCACCGGCATGGTCTTCTATTACCTGGTGACCTTCACGTCGGTTGCCCGCACGCGGGAGATCATACCCGTGGCGGTGGTCCCGGATGCCGGGCTTTCCCCCGGGGACATTGATGCCATCGAAGAGGATCTGCTCGGCCAGGAATGCAGCGGCCGGCATGCCGGCGCCGATGACGGCGCCGTTAAGGCCATCGCGCGGCGCGGCTATTGTTTCGCGGAAGCACGGGGGCGGATCAACAAAAAGATCGAGGCCCGCAAGGCGGCGCTGAGCGAGGGCCTTGACGTCAGCATCGACCCGGAAATCGAAAAGATACGCGAATCCTACGACCGCCGGATAGCGGAGCTCGCGGAAAAACTCGAGCTCCTCGAAGCCCAGTACAAGTGGTACGGCAGGAACCTCAAAAGCACCATCACCCGCACGAAAAACCTCATTGAAAAGGCGAAAAACGACCGGGATTCCCTTCTTTTAAAATACAAGGGGTTCCTCGGCATCGGCCATGAAATCGAGCTTCTCTGCGCCGGAATACTGGTTTCAGACCAAGATTAAGGAAGGCGCCATCCCCTATTTTTTTATTGACAATGAAGCTGCTGGTATTGTATTGCTTGTTATCTTTTTTACCGGGGTTCGGTTCGAACAATGTCATTAATTTCGTTTCAATATCTCGTTTTCTTCGTGATCGTGGTGGCGGTCTTTTTCGCCGTTCCCCATCGCTTCCGGTGGATCTATCTGCTGATCGCCAGCTACATTTTTTACATGTGGTGGGACCCCAAGTACGCGATCCTGATCCTGACAACCACGGTGACCGTGTACGGCACCGCGCTCCTGATGCACAACCGGCCGGCTACAATCAAGAAGCTCTGTGTCGCCCTGAGCGTGGCGGTCAACCTGGGCATCCTTTTTATGTTCAAGTATTTTGTCTTTTTCAATAACAGCATCCGCGACCTGATGGCGCTTTTCGGCCAGACCTACACGCCGCCGGTGCTGCACCTGCTTTTCCCGGTGGGCCTGTCCTTCTACACCTTCCAGGCCCTCTCCTATACCGTCGACGTGTACCGCGGCACCAGGGAGCCGGAGCGGCATTTCGGCATGTTCGCCCTGTACGTGAGCTTTTTCCCGACACTCCTCTCAGGGCCCATCGAGCGCTCCACGAGGCTCCTGCCGCAGCTCTACCGGAAAGTCGAGTTCAACTATGACAGGGTCGTGAGCGGCCTGGTCCTCATGGGATGGGGCTTTTTCCAGAAGCTCGTCATCGCCGACCGGCTCGGACAGTATGTGAGCATGATCTATAACCAGCCCCAGTATTTCAACGGGCTCCCGGTGCTCATGGCCATCTATTTTCTGGGCATCCAGGTCTACTGCGATTTTTCAGGCTATACCGACATCGCCATCGGCACCGCCCTGGTCATGGGATACGAGCTCATGCCCAACTTCAAGAGGCCCTTCCTCGCCGCTTCCATCGGCGACCTGTGGCGTCGGTGGCACATATCGCTCATCTCGTGGTTCAGGGACTATCTCTACATCCCCCTGGGCGGCAACAAGGTGAGCAGGTTCCGCTGGCACCTGAACACGGTCATCGTCTTTACCCTGAGCGGCCTCTGGCACGGCGCCATGTGGCCCCTGGTTGTCTGGGGGGCCCTGAACGGCGTGCTCATCGTGATAAGCCGGGTATCTTCCCGGTTTCGCTCCATGGTCAGGGAGACCGTCTTCGGGGCCCTGGCGAAGGTGCACCCGGCGGTCTATTTCGGCGTCTTCGCGCTTGTCGCTGCCACGGCAGCATTCGGCAAGCAGATCGGCCTTGGCCTTGGCGGCAGGATAGGGACCGGCTTCGTCGCCCTCCTGGTTCTGCCGGTGGCGGTCATGAGCACCAGGAAGGACAGGTTTCCCCGCTTCCTCGAGGGGCTGAAGAGCGCCCTCATGATAATAATCACGTATCATCTTTTTGTCTTCGGCGGCATCTTTTTCAGGGTCAAGTCCATGTCCGACGGATGGTACATGCTCACCCATTTCTGGGGCACCAATTTCATACAGCTGCCTCTCTTTTTCGGCGTCGACGAATTCATCCTCATGCTCCTGCTGGTCCTTTTTATCTGCGTGGTGAACTATATACAGGAGAAGCGCGGCAGCATCAGGGAGATGATCCGGACGAAGCCATGGCCGGTGCGGTGGGCCCTGTATTATCTCCTGGCCATGTCGATAGTGGTCGGCATGCAGAAAACATCGCAGTTTATTTATTTCCAATTCTAAGGGAAGGGACGGGCGCAGGGTTCACACATGAAAAAGTTCATTATCAAAGCCATTGTATTCTTACTGCTCATCCTGTCCACGATCTTCGCGGTCATTTATCTCCAGCCGGTCGACCCGGACAAGTACCTCATGGTCATGCTCGACAAGCACAAGCTGCTGCGGACGACGCCGCAGCCCCGGGTGATCCTGGTCGGCGATTCCAGCCTTGCCTTCGGCATGGACAGCGCCATGATTAAAAAGGCCACCGGCTACAACGTCGTCAACATGGGCCTTCACGGCGGCCTCGGCCTCATCTATATTATGGATGAGCTGAAGCCGTACCTGAAGAAGGACGACATCGTCATCTTCGCCCTTGATTATACCCATTACATGGGGATCGGCACCGGCGATAATACCCTCATCGAGGTGACCATCGTCATGCCCTGGATCCTCAAGTACTATTCCAGGGAGAACTGGATGCCCTTCATCAATAATATTCCCCTTACCTTTCAGCGTCGCCTCAAGGGCCTCTTCAGCCCGAGCAGGGAGGGCGTCGGCCACCGCAGGTCCGGCTTCAACGAATACGGCGACAATATCGGCCATATCGGGCTTAAATCGGATTACTTCAAGGGCATGGATTTCATCGCCAAGTATGTTCCCCAGGCCAGGGAGTTGAACATGACCCGCTTCCTGCCGGACTGCGTGAACAAAGTCGTAGTCGACAAGCTGAACTGGTTCGCGTCGTACTGGGGCAAGCGCGGCGTGAAGGTATACCTCGCCTATTCGCCCCTGCTGGAGAATGACCGGCCAAAACAGGAGAAGATACTCAGGAGCCTGGACAGCGATATCAGGAAGCGCGTCAGGATCAGGGTAATCGGCAGTCCCCTGTCGTATATCTATCCCCAGAAGTATTTCTTCGACAATGAATTCCATCTCAACGGTGAAGGACGGGAGCTCCGTTCCAGGCAGATGGTGGAAGACATGAAGAGCGACCCGGTTCTCTCCCATGCGCCCGGCCGCTGACAGGTTTCAGAAAAATCCAATCTAAAACGCTGCATTATATCCGGTCATCTGTGCTGCCGCATCGGCATGTTTTTTGACTAAATAAGCCGAACTGTACAGTAATTGAAAATATTTGAAAACTTTTCACGCTTCGCCACGGTCAAAGAGGCACAGGTATGAAAAGAAGGACCCGTGCTAAAAAAATACTTTTTTGATAAAAAATGTTTGCCTGCTGATAATTTTATATTATAAGGAAATTTCTAACGGACGGCTCAATACTAATAAGGGAAAAAACGCCAGGCCGTCTTGAATTGGCGATAAAATCCATGCAAGGGGAACGATTATGATGCGAATAGCTGCCAAGAATTATCGCTTTATGGTCATTACAGCCGCAGCGCTGGTGCTGGCCCTGTTCATGAGCGACACGACCTGGACCGGAACCAGGAGCGGAAATTCCCCGGCTCAGCTGCGGGCGCAGACAAACATAGAGAAAAAGAAGGAAGAGATATTCAAAAAATTCAACGAGAAGAAGGAGCAGCTTGTCCGCAGTCCCGAGGAAATGAAACAGATGCTTGCGGACGTCCAGAAAAAGATAAAAGAAAAGAACATGAGCTTCGTGGTCTCCATCAACGAGATGATGAAATATAAAATATCGCAGATCACCGGCGCCCAGGTGCCCAGGAACATAGAAAGGGAAGCGAAGGTTCAGTCCGAGATGGGCGACAAGCTGTGGGAGGAATTCCTGAAAAAATACCGCGACTACCTCGAGGGGAAAAAGCGCGGCCGCGACCGCGATACCTACCGGAAGAAAAAGCGCGATGAGTACTACGAGGACATAGACAGGGACAGGCGCGAAGAAGAGAAAAAGGAAGAAGAGAAGAAGCTGGACGAGTACACCTACAAGGAAGATAAGAAAAAGGAAGAGGAAAGGCAGGAAGAGAAAAAAGAGGAAACCGATACCGACATAGAAAACGCACCGTCGCCAGGCGCCGTCTCTTTCACCTGGGTCAACCGCAACAAGGTGACCCCGATCAAGTACCAGGGGATCTGCGGCAGCTGCTGGGCCTTCACCTCGGCCGCGGTTCTCGAATCGAATTTCCTGATCCGGAGAAACTGGAACCTGGACATCTCGGAGCAGAGCATCCTCGACTGCGCCGAGGCGGTGCAGCCGGTGTACCGGGGCGGTCAGGTGGTGAACATGAAAAGCAAGGCGGGGAGCTGCCAGGGCGGATGGTACGGCCCGGTATTTGAATATTACAAGAGCAACAGCGCGGCCCTGGAGAGCCAGACGCCGTACCAGTTCAAGGAGGCGTACTGCGTGCCCTCGAGGACGACGCAGTACAAGATAGTCGCATGGGGATACGTAAAACCCAACGCGGGCATCCCCGAGGTCCGGGAGATGAAGGAGGCCCTGTGCAAGTACGGGCCCATAGCCGCGTGCGTCAAAGTGACGCCGGCCTTCCAGGCGTACCGGAGCGGGATCTTCGACGAGTTCGCCGATTGCAGCGGAGAACGGGACATCAACCATGCCATCACCATCGTCGGCTGGGACGACAACAAGGGGGCCTACCTCGTGAAGAATTCCTGGGGCACCCAGTGGGGCGACAAGGGGTACGTGTGGATCAAGTACGGCTGCAACAACATAGGCTATGGCGCCGCCTGGGTCGTGGTGAGCAGCATGGACTAGGCGCCGGACCCCGGCGCGGTGAAAGGTGACGCGACAATGATAATCGAGGATATGGGAGGCGGTATGATCGGCACAGCATCTATGTATAGATTCCTTATGCTGGCAATGGCTGTCTGCGTTGCCATGGTCTTTTCCTGTACGATAAAGCCGGCGCTGACGGTAAGCGACGCCGATAACGGGACAAGGGTCGAGGTCAGGAGCGGGGAAATCCTGGCGGTCCGGCTCTCTGCCCAGCTCGGGACCGGCTACGCCTGGAAGGTCGTTGCGGCGGGAAAGAACGTCGAGCAGAAGGGCGAGCCGCAGCAGATGGCCGGGGAGGGACAAAAGCCCGGGGCGCCCGATTACCAGGTTTTCAAGTTCAAAGCCGTGGAGAAGGGGGAGTCGGAACTGAAGCTCCAATATGCCGAAGGCTGGAAGAAGGATGCGAAGCCCCACCGCGAGTTCGCCGTTACGGTTGTCGTCAAGTAGACAATAACAAAGGGGCTGTCCCCCAAGCCCCCCTCCTGATGAGGGGTGTCTGAGGCAGCCCCGCTACGCAGCAAACCATGCATCAGAGGATGACCCCGGTCATCCTCTTCGCGTTTTCAATCACGCATCTTTTTCTTTCGAAATTTCCTTCATGAGTATTGTGAAGATCAATCCCGCGCCAAAGAGGACCGTGAGGGCCCACATGTTGAAAAGGAGGGTGAGCACGATGCCGCTTATCTGTCCGCTCAGCATCAGGAAGCCGTTGGAGGTCGCTTCCGGAACGGGATGGGTTTTTTCCACGGCGTAGGTGAGGCCTATGGGAAGCGCCGACACCAGGAAGAACCCGAAGATGAAACCGGCGATTCCCAGGAGAATTATCGATGAAAGGTACTGGAGCAGTATGACCAGCGGGACCGCCGTCGCCATGGTTATCATGAGGAAGAGCCTTCTCTTGCGGTACTTGTCTGAAAGGGCCGAGAGGATTACGGCGCCGAATATCCCGCCGACGATTATCAGGCCGCCCACGATGCCGGGGGCCACGGACGGATCGATATCCAGCGGGCGGTTGAATATGGTGTCTATTTTCGACGATATGGCGTTGAAGGCGCCGAGGCCGATGAAAAAGGCGCCGCTGAGAAGGAGAAAGTCCCTGTTTTTCAGCAGGGCTTTCATGCCGGTGAGCATGGAGACTTTTTTCTCGGCGGCGATCGGGTTGGGCGGGGTCTTGGGCCTGTCCCTGACAAAGATCAGGTAGAGGACCATGCCGGCCAGGGAGAATATGCCGTATATGATCAGTATGAGCCTGATGCCGCCCGCGGGATCGCCCGCGCCCTTGAAGTAATTCATGATGAAGTCGCCGGCAAACATGGCGGCGGTCAGCCCCAGAAAGAGCGACATGGTGGCGAGCCCGGACGCTAGCGCCTCTTCCTCCCGGGGGAACCAGTTCGCGGCAACCTTGGTGAAGGAGTTAAGCACGAAGGGCTGTCCTATGGCGCAGCCGATCTGGAACACGAGGAGCCAGGTGTAGTCCGGGGCGAAAATCCTCAGGAATCCGCACAGGCCAAGGATGACAACGCCGATGCCGGTGCCTCTCTTGAGGCCGAAGCGGTCTATGCACCATGAGGCGGGAAAGGACACGGGGATGTAGACAAGCATGAATACCACCGCCATGAGGTCGACCGAGTCAATATTGCCGCCGGTATAGACCGCGGCAGTGTCTTTTGCGATGGGTGCGAAGGTGATCCACTGGATCTGGGTCGCGATGGCGGGCAGCATGAAGAGGACCAGTACGACCCACCGGTACGGGGAGACGGCGCTTTCTTGTGTTTTCATTAAGCCTCCTTAAAGTGGGTTCTGATGTGGTTCTATCCCGCGCCTCCATGACGCGGGGTTTTGCAACGTATGTTTGAGAATTATATTCGGGAAAGCCGGTATACCGTGCCATATTCAATGCGATTTGTCAAAGATAAATCATCCGGATGAACACTTTTCATGGGAATTAGGCACCGCGCTGCCTTAAAAAGCACTTGATTGTTTCGTATCCTGCCGTTATCATAGGTTTTCATCGATCGGGAGGGCTCCCCAGGGCGGAACCGGGTCCGGGGGCGGTTATGCGCATCGATATTAACTATAGGACGGCAGCCATGGCATTTGGAAGAGACGGTTCCGAGCTGGAACTCCAGATATATGACCTCCAGAACAAGAAACTGACCCGCGCCCTGGAGGATATCATGGAGCAGAGCGGCGACGCTGAAATCGTGCGGATCGCCAGGGATGCCCTGGCCGAGGCCGAGGCGGTCAGGAAAAAATTCAGCGATGAATGAAGGTTGCAGTGCCTGTCCCGGAAAGGGGTGCAGGCACCCGGAAAAGGCCCGCCCTTCCATGGAGGCGTGCGGCATAGACGTGTATGCCACGGCCGCGGCAACGGATTTCCCATCGAGGTCGTGAAAGATGAATCGAGCGACCAGAACTATTACGGGGTCGCGCTGATAGCGTGATCCGCCCGCCGGTCTCCCTGTTTTAATTCAAGCAGTTTGACTTCAACGCGGTAACAGGTGGTCCACCAGTTCGGCTTTTCAACCCTGGTGACCTGGACGGCGTCGGCGCCGACCTCCCGCGCCTTTTGACGCGCCAGGTAGAGCGCATCGTTATAGCCGCAACTCTGGGAAAATCCGGATTCGCCAAGCCACACTGTGCCAAGTTCGATATACCCGGTTTTGACGGGATCGCCGATTTCATAAACGGTTATTTTATCCGCAACCTTTTTGTCGGGCGTCGCTTTCCGGATCTCGGTATACGTGACCGAGTGGGCGCAGGAAACGGCGAAAAGCATGACAGGGCAATGATTGATGCAATCCTTATTTTCATGGGCATAAACCCTCCTTATATTTAAGACTTCATGAATGATGGTATAGCCTGATACAAGAATATGACAAAAAAAATGATGTGCCGGTTCTTGAATTTTCATGGCTGCGCGCCGCCATCTGCATGGAATTGCCGCGCCGTATTGCAAATCCTCGCAGTATGCCAAAAAATGCTTGTTTAAACATGTCTGTTCCGTTAAATTCATCATGTGCGGTTATTAATCAGCACGAGGAGCCACCAGTGACCTACGACTGCATCATCGTCGGCGCCGGGCCGGCAGGGATATTCACCGCCATGGAGTACCTGAAACGCAGCCCCGGCAGGAAGATCCTCATTCTGGAAAAAGGGAAACGCATCGAGAACAGGTCGTGCCCCATGCGCGAGACCGGATGGTGCCATAACTGCAGGCCCTGCAACATCACCACCGGCTTTTCCGGGGCAGGGGCCTTCAGCGACGGCAAGCTGATGCTCTCCCCGGAGATCGGCGGGATGCTGAACGAATATATGCCGGAAGAACAGCTGGCCTCCCTCATCCGCTATGTCGACGACATCTACCTGTCCTACGGCGCCGACCGTACCCTCTACGGCGTAAACCTGGACGAGGAGGCCATGCAGGACCTCCGCCAGAAGGTGATCAGGAGCAACCTGAAGCTTGTCGATTCGCCGGTGCGCCACATGGGCACCGAGGGAAGCTACCGGATCTATACCCAGATCCAGAAGGAGCTTCTCGACAGCGGCGTCGAGATGAGGTTCGAGACCGAGGTCACGGACCTCATCCTTGACGGCGAGTCGGCGGCGGGCGTGAGGACTGACGGAGGGGAATTCCGCTCCGGCAGCGTGGTGCTCACCGTGGGCCGCCGGGGCGCCGAATGGCTGAGGGCTATGTGCGTCAGGTACGGCATAGACACGAAAATCGGCGGCGTCGACATCGGCGTTCGCGTAGAAGTGCGCAACGAGATCATGAAAGAGGTGAACGACCGGATTTACGAGAGCAAGCTCATCTACTACACGCCGACCTTTGACGACCGGGTGCGCACCTTCTGCCATAACCCGGCGGGCATCGTGGCCACCGAATACTACCACGACGACCTGGCCGTGGTGAACGGCCACAGCTACAAGGCGGACCATCTCAAGACCGGAAACACCAATTTTGCCATCCTGGTCTCCAACTATTTTACCGATCCCTTCAAGGAGCCTATCGAGTACGGGAAGTATATAGCCCGCCTGGCGAACATGCTTTCCGGCAACAAGGTCATGGTGCAGTGCTTCGGCGATTTCCGCCGGGGAAGGCGCACCAACGCCGAGCGCCTGGCGAGGAACAGCCTCCGCCCCACCCTGAAGGACGCCGTGCCCGGCGACCTCTGCCTGGTGTTCCCCTACCGTATTATGCTGGACATAAAAGAGATGATCGCCGCACTTGATACCATCTTTCACGGCCTGGCGAGCGACGAGACGCTCCTGTACGGGGTGGAGGTGAAGTTTTATTCGAACATCATCGGGGTCGACGGGAGGTTCCAGACCCGGTACCGCGGGCTCTACGCCGGCGGCGACGGGGCGGGCATCACCCGGGGCCTGGTGCAATCGAGCATCAACGGGGTGCTCATAGGGAGGATGCTAAGCGGTCATGAGGCTTATTAATTTCATCGTGTTTCTCAGTATCGTGCTGGCGGTCCACGGCGCGGTTAACTATTACATTTTTATCAGGGGCTGGCAGGCCCTTCCCAGAGAGCCGGCCGTCAGGGTCCCCTACCTGGTGATCTTCCTCATCTTCGCCCTGTCGTATATCGCCGGGCGTGTCCTGGAGCGCTTCTCCATATGCGCGGTCAGCGATTACCTGATCTGGATCGGCTCCTTCTGGATGGGGATGATGGCGTACCTTTTCTTCGGCGTGCTTCTCTGCGACATCCTCCGCCTCGGCAACTGGATCGCCGGCGTCGTGCCGGTGCCGTCGGAACTGTACGGCCGCATCAGGCAGATAGCGGCCCTGGCGGTGGCAATCGTCGCGACGGCGACCGTGGTAGCCGGCTATTATAACACGCTTCACCCGCGCATCAACACCGTGGTGGTCGAGGTCCCGAAAAGCGCCGGCGGCCGCCGGACCCTCGATATCGCCCTGGTGACAGACATACACCTGGGGACCATCATCAAGAATTCCCGCCTTCAGACCATGGTGGACATGGTGAACGTCCTCCAGCCTGACGTGGTGCTGCTGGCGGGGGACATCGTCGACGAGGACCTGGCCCCGGTCATCAAGAACAACCTGGGCGAGCTGCTCCGCACGATCAGGTCGCGCTACGGCACCTACGCGGTGACCGGTAACCACGAGTACATCGGCGGGGTCGAGGCGGCGTGCCGCTACCTGGCGGACCACGGCGTGACCGTCCTGCGCGACCGGTCGGTGCTCATCGATAACCGCTTCTATCTGGTGGGAAGGGAAGACCGGAGCATCACCCAGTTCGGCGGCGGACGGAGGCTGCCCCTGGATGCGATCATGAAGGACGTTGACCTGAAGAGGCCGGTCATCATGATGGACCATCAGCCGTACCACCTGTCCGAGGCAGCCGAGCACGGCGTGGACCTGCAGGTCTCGGGCCATACCCATCACGGCCAGCTCTGGCCCTTTAACTTCATTACCTCGCTGATATACGAGGTGAGCAGGGGGCTCAAGCGGATCGGGAAGGCCCACGTGTTCGTGTCGTGCGGCTACGGCACCTGGGGGCCGCCGGTGCGGGTGGGGATGGTCCCGGAGGTGGTGCACATCCAGCTGCGCTTCAGGCAGTAGGAGGCGGGAGCGTCACGCCGCGGCCTTCGGCCTTTTCCATGGCTTCATCACAGACAGATAAACGGCGAACACAATGGTGGCGGCCTGAAAAGTGCCGAAGCAATACAGCATGTTAAGCGTGCCGGTATAGACGGGATCCGAGAGGGCCTGAATCCCCATATCGCGGGCCAGGGGGGGCAGGCTGTTGAGCCACGGGCCGAGGAAGAAGGTGCCGAAAATTACGCCGTAGAGGTTGATGAGCCATTTTACTGTTATCCACCGGTGCTTGAACCATCCCCATCCGGTGAACATGGAATACAGGAGACCGGTCGCGAATGAGCCGATCGCCCCGGGGATGATAATGAAGTCATCAATGAACTTCATCGAAAGGGTGATGCCGTAGAGTTGCATCCCGTCCTCCGCGCGTAGAATGTAACCCATCAGGTTGATGCCGATGGCTCCTCCGACCCACAGCGATGCAAAGATGACATGGAATAATTTCAGCCATCGCTGACCACCCGGTCCCAGCTGGATCATGCGCTCCTCCGAAAGTGCCGCTGTTTTCCGCGATGATTGATAACCGCGGTATATGTCAAAAATAATCTGATCACGAGGGGGTTGCTGCCAGGGAATGCGGGCGTATCATGGCTTCACCAAGAATGGTATCGCTTCCGCGATACTCCGCTTGAGCTTGTGCCGGTCAATCGGCTTCGCGAGGTAGGATCTGCATCCCAGAGAGACGAATTTATTCTCGTCTTCCGCCATCGCGTAGGCCGTCTGGGCTATGATGCAGGAGCCGGCGAGGAGCCCCTCTTTTTTCAGCGCGGCCAGGACTTCTTCCCCGTTCATGACCGGCATCTGCATGTCAAGAAACACTATGTCATACCGCGTTCGCCGCATCTTCTCGAGGGTGTCTCCGCCGTCAACGGCAAGGTCGCAGGTGAGCCCGATCTTCCGGAGAAGGGCGTCGATGAATTTCCGGTTGATGGAATCGTCCTCGGAAACGAGGATTTTCAGCTGCCTCCCTGCGGCAAGGTAATCGCGTATAATGGCATCGGGATCAGGGACGTTCCCGCCCGCTGCATCTGCGGGCCGTCCTGCCTCTCCGGTTCCGCCCGGGTCTTTTGCCGGCGGGAGCGCTATGGTCACGGTAAAAACCGAGCCGCGGCCGGGCTCGCTTTCCACCGAAATGGAGCCGTTCATAAGGGAGAGAAGCTTTCTGCAGATGGCCAGGCCGAGACCGGTGCCTCCGTATCTTCCGGAAATTGTTTCATCGGCCTGGGAGAATTCGGAAAAAATGACCTCCTGGTGTTCCTTCTCGATGCCGATGCCGGTGTCCTCGACCCGAATCGTCGCGGTGCCGTCGCGGTAGTCGCACCGGATGCCGACCGATCCCTTTTCGGTGAACTTGAAGGCGTTGCTGGTCATGTTGAGTATGACCTGCCGCATCCGCTTCTGGTCTCCCATGACCAGGCCAGGCAGGCTCCCGGATACGGTGACCGTGAAGTCGATCCCCTTTTCGCGGGCCGCCGACTCGAACAGGGAGCGGACCGAGGAGATCGTCTCTTCGAGAGAAAAGGGCGCGGTCACTATCTCGTATTTTCCAGCCTCGATTTTTGAAAGGTCGAGTATGTCGTTGACCAGGTCCAGGAGCATCTTCCCCGACTGGTATACCAGTTCGAGGCGGGCCTTTTTCTCGGGGCTGGCTTCCTCGTCGATGAGCATTTCCGTGAAGCCCAGCATGGCATTGATGGGGGTCCGGATCTCATGGCTCACGGTCGCCAGGAAGTAGCTCTTCAGGCGGTTCGCCCGTTCAGCCTCGTCCCTGGCCTCCTTCATCCTCATCTCGGCGTTCTTGAGCTCCGTGATGTCCGTCATGAGGCCGATGGTTGCCATCGGATGGCCTGCCTGGTTTTTCATGAGCACGGTGGTGCAGGATGTGGGGACATAGGAGCCGTCCTTGCGCTGGAAGAGCAGCTCCCCCTTCCAGTAGCCCCTGTTCATGACCTCCTCAAAGGCCTGCTCGCGTTTTTTCCGTTCCTCGGAGGAATATACGTCCTTGAATTTCTTGTTGATGAGCTCTTCGCTGGTGCATCCCCGGAGCTTCTCGTAGCTTTTGTTGAAGAAGATGTAGTTGCCGTTCAGGTCCATCACGGCGATCGATTCCGCCGCCTGTTCAACGATGGAAGAGTAGAGGCCCAGGCGCTCGGAGAGCTGGTGGGCGTCTGTCAGCTCCGACTCCATGGTGTGAATGATGTTGATGAGGTTCTCTTTCGGCTGTTTATCGTAATCCATAGCGGGACAGTTCCTTCAGATATGGTGAACTATGAATTGGTCTGCCTGAACCGGTGCTCATTACATTTACCGGGGATTACCCAATCTGTCAATACTATTTGCAGGTGGTTACGATGGAGAAAGCCGCAAAAAAAAATCAAAAAAATGATTTGCCCTGCGGCGGCTATTCTCTGCTAGCCTGTCAATAATGATGAAACAAATCGGTGTCCAGGCCCGAATTTTTTTATTGATGCGACAGGGTGCATCCGAATATTATATTAGTGGGATCTGAATTGATGAAAAACGGAATGAATTATCTCATAAAGACCGCGGCAGTGCTGCTCGTTGCCGCGGCGGTTTCCCAGTGCGCCCGGGAGGCCCGAAAGGTGGAGGTCCGGCGGTCCCCCTGCCGGTTCCAGGAGGTATGGGCGTACCTCATGAAAGGCGAGGAGCTGAAGATCACCGGCCGCGAGCCCCTGACGGACCTTCTCTATTTCGGCTGCTCCGTGAGCAGGGATGGTCATCTGAGGGGCTCCACCGCGGCGCCCCAGCTCCCTTTCGCCGGTCCATTGCCGCGGATACACCTTGTCGTGTTCAATCTTTCAGAACCGGCGCTCCTTCATGCATGTCTTGATACAAAGGGGCCGGCGCGGGAAGTCCTGATCGGCGACATTGCCGCCGCGGCAAATAATTTCTCAGGGGTCCAGATTGATTTCGAATCTCTTCATCCCGATGACGGCCAGGCGTACCTGGATTTTCTTGCTGATCTGAAGAAGCGGATGCCGGAAAAGACCCTGAGCGTGGCCGTTCCGGTGCGCCTGAACGGCAGCGTCAAGAACGCCTATAATTACGAGGCCATTGCCGGCGCCGTGGACAAGGTGTTCATCATGGCCTATGACCAGCACTGGGAAACCAGCAAGGCGGGGCCCATATCCTCGCTGTCATGGTGCGATTCGGCGGCGGGGTATGCCACCAGCAACATTCCGCGGGAGAAGCTCGTCATGGGCATCCCCCTCTACGGCAGGGCCTGGCAGGATAAAAAGATCAACCGCGCTGTAACCTACAACCAGGCGGTGGAGCTGGCAAAACAGGCGGGGGGACAGTCAAGCCGGTCCTTCGACAGGGGCCCTTCATTTGAATACACGGAAGAAGTCAAGGTCAGGGTCTATTACGAGGACATTGCATCAATCCACGCAAAACTCAGGCTCTATAAATCGTATAATATCCCCTCGGTGGCGTTCTGGCGCATCGGCCAGGGGCCGCGGGAGCTGTGGGACACGATAGTTATCGGTGTCCAGTAGGGTTGCGTTTCACACCCCTCAAGCCCCCCTTCAGGGGCCTTTTTAGTCGGGCTCCTGCCGGGTGCCCGATAATAATATATCCTTCAGCTGTTCCACGGTGTCAACCAGATGGGTTGGTTGCGCGCGCGTGATATCGTCCCGCGATCCGTATCCCCAGGTCACGCCGATCGAATCAATGCCGTTGTTCCGCGCGCCTATGATGTCCAGGTCCATGTCCCCCACCATGACGATATGGTCTTTCCCCGCGTCCCCCCGGCCCGCGATCAGGCTCCCGATCACCTGGGTCTTGTTCATCACCGTGCCCCCGGCGTCGCTCCCCCCGACCGCGCTGAAAAAATGGCGTATGCCGAGGAGTTCAAGCACGCCGGCGGCAATCGAATCGAGTTTTGATGTGGCCAGGAAGAGCCGGCGGTCCATCCGGTGAAGGTCCGCGATGAGCCCCGGTATGCCGGGGTAGGGGTGGTTTATGCCCATGCCATGTTTCCGATAGTGGTCCCGGTAATGCAGGATCGCGCGGTTTATCGCATCATCGTCCCCGGGGAAATAGTCCCTGAACGATTCCTGGAGGGGCGGCCCGATGAAGTTCCGGAGAAGCGAGACGTCGGTGACCGGTTTCCCCATTGCCGCGAGGGCGTGGGAGACCGATTGGATTATGCCGTCACCAGGGTCCGACAGGGTGCCGTCCATGTCGAAGAATATATGACGGTATTGTTTCATCGGTCCGTAACGGTCCGCAGGGGGTCCGCGCGTCGGATCCCGGTCGGGTCCCGGCCCTAGACCTTGAAGTAATCAACGCGCTGCGAAAGACTGCCGGCTATCTGCGCCAGCTCCTGCGTGCCGGCTGTCATCTCCTCGGAGGTGGCCGCGTTCTTCTGCGAAAGCTCGTTGATGTAGGACACCGACTTCACGATCTCCTCGGCCGCGATCTTCTGCTCCTCCGTCGCGGTCCTGATCTCGCTGGCCCGGGTCTGCACCTTGCCGGCCTCGCTGTTCACGGTTTCGTTGGTGGAGAGCTGCCGCTCCATGTTCTCGTAGATCACGTTCATCATGCGGCTGATGGTCTCGACGCCGTCTATGATGTCGCTGATGACCCGCACGGTGGCGCCAACGTTGGCGATGCCGGTGCTGATCTCCTCGTTGTTGACGCGGATCAGGGTGTCGATGTCCTTCAGGCTGGTGGCCGTCTGGTCCGCCAGCTTCGATATCTCGTCGGCGACAACGGCAAAGCCGCGCCCCGCCTCGCCGGCCCGGGCCGCCTCGATGGCGGCGTTCAGGGCGAGCAGGTTGGTCTGCTCCGAAATGCCGTTGATGATCTCGATGATGTTGGTCATCTGCTTCGTGCGGCCGTCGATGGTCGACATGCTCTGGTTCATGACGGCAAGGGATTCGCTCCCCGACTTCGCCTTGGCCGAAATCTGCCCGGTCAGGCTCAGGGCGTCCTTGACCCGGGCCGCCATGCCGTTGATCGTGTCGGAAAGCTCCTTCATGATGGTGCCGAGGGAATTGAGGCTGGTGAACTGGTCATGGGCGCCTTCGCTCACGTTTTCAAGGCCGGAGGAGAGCTCCTCCACGGTGGACATGATCTCCTCGGCAGAAGCGGCCTGGCGCTGCACGTTCTCGGTGAACTGGCCCGATGACGCCGACATCTGCTCCGAGGCAGACGCCAGGGCAAGGGATATCTCCTTCACGTTTTTCACGATGTAGGATATGTTGTTCAGGAACTGGTCGAGGCTCTCCCCGATGTCCGCGACGTCGCTCCGGGCATCGACCCCGGTCCGTGCCGTGAGGTCGCCGGTGGTCATGACCTTTATGGTGCCGATGATCCTGTTGATGGGCTTCATGATCCGGTTGAAGTTCCAGAAGGCCAGGAGAAGGATCACGATTGAAAAGATGAGTCCCGTGAGAAGGTAGAAAACAGAGAGGGTCTTGACCGACGAGAGGGCCTCACCCCGGTCAAGTTCGATGAGGAACACCCATTCGAAATAGCTGTACCATTTCCACGCGGCTATGACCGGGTTGCCCAGGTGGCCGGTGTAGGTGTCGCTCCCGTGATGGGTTGTCCTGATGCACTGCGCCACGCTGGTCACCAGTTTTCCCGTGGGGCCTTCGACAAGGCGGTATCCTTTCCCGTTGTTTTTATACTCGAACCCTCCGGTTGAGGCCACGACGCGCCCCTCCCGGTCAACCAGGTAGGCGTTGCTCCCTTCGCCGAGATCTAGCATGTTGAGGGAGTCCTCGACGATCTGCAGGTCGATGAAGGCCACGATATAGCCGGTGATGCGCCCCTGTTCGCCGGGCAACGGGTAAACCGGATAGCTTACCGGCTGGCTGTTGGATTTCTCCTTTTCGCCGTTCTGCACGATGCTTTTACCGATATGGATATCGTCGGAGGTCCCGATCTCCTTGAATTGTTCCTTGACCGCCTGGGCTAATCGCGGCGAGGTGGAATATATAACCGCGCCCTGGCGGGATATGAGGACTAAGCCGTTGTATGAGCCCTGCTCCTTCATGATTTCATCCATATAGGCCCTGACGGCGCCCGTGGCGGCGCCCTGGTTCATTGCCCCGATGACCTGCGGGTTATGGGCGACAAGCTCGAGGATTTCCACTCTCCGCTCCATCCAGTACTCGACAAACTCGAATTGTTTCGTCGCGGTATCCTGGAGGTTCCGCTGGACAATGCCGCTTATGATCTGCCTGCTGAAGAAGAAATTTATGGTCATGAAGAGGAGCAGCATCGCGAAGATGGTGCTGATGATGAGTATCATGTGGCGCTTTTTGCCTAACAGTTCGCCGGCCCTGGCTTTTAGATTTACAAGAATGTTTTCCATTGTGAACCTCTCGATTGATGCCTTTTTCACTGGTGCCATGTATGGCGGTTTCAACGCTTCCCGTCGTGGTGGCACCTGCCGCACCCTTTGGGTCCCGAAGACTTCCGGTGGCACCCGAGACACTGCTGGTGAAAGGCGCCCTTCAGGTTGATGATGTTCCCCCGGTCATGGCGGAGGTGACAGGTCGAGCACTTGACGTTTTTCCCGGTGTGATGGCATTCAATGCACTTCGCGCCGTAGTCATCCGTGTGTGCCCGGTGGCTGAAGGTTATGGGGGGCTTCCGGTGCCCCGTTTTCGGCAGGACTATCACGTCCTCAACAGAATATGCTATTCCAGCGAGAAGGAGGATGCCCAGTGCCGTTAGGGCGGGAATACCTTTGGTCTTGGTGATCTGTTTCATGTCGATTATGCCTCGAAAAAATTGAATCCGTCTATGCCGGAGTCCCGGCGGCCGCTTTTCTGTGGCGGCGGTACGAGACCTCCAGTATGATGGCGACCACTGACGGTATGACGGTAAGGATGATGCCGCCTGCTATGAGCTCCGGAATTCCGGCCTGGGCGTCTCCCGGGCCTTCCATCATGCCGATGACCAGGAGCGCCCAGAAGCCTGTGCACAGGGCAAAGAGGATGCGCGCTATGACCGCCTTGTAGGTTCCGCTGCCCCGGGGTGCCGGCGCCGCCGCGTACGTAGCGGATGGTGCCGGTGCGGGGGTGTCCCCGGCCGGTGCGGTACCGTTCCATCTGCTCTGGGAGATGGCGGCCCCCTTCTTCAGATAGATGCCGCCGAACACAAACAGGGCGATCACCAGGGGAATGATCAGGAGGGCCGCGGCGGTTGCCGACAGGACCAGGGTGTCGTACACGGCATGGATCAGATAGGCGATTATGAAACCCTTCCGGATCGTCCTGCTGCGTTTGCCGGCATCCGGCGCGAACTTGGCGATGCCGACGAAGTAGCCCATGAGAACGCCCGTAAAGGTGTGGAGCGGTATGGACGTTACCGCGCGCATGATGCCGGTTCCGAATCCGCTCTGCAGGACATACATGATGTTCTCGAGAAGGGCAAACCCGATGGCGGCGGCGCCGGTGTACACGATGCCGTCATTTTCTTCATTGAAGTTGACATTTTTCCAGATGAAAAGGAGCACGACGCCCAGCTTGACCGTTTCCTCGATGGGGGCGATGACGATGAATGATTTAATCGCCGCCCCGACGATGCCCCCGGCCGCGAAGACCGGGATCATGCTCAGGAGAAGTTCAACCAGGGCGGCCGGGATGACCGCTGCGGCGCCCAGGACCATGGCCTTTATGATAAGTCCGTGCGGCTCCGGTTCGATCCGGTCCAGGTGGTGAATATAAAGCATGAAAGCGACGGGGGGCAGAATGGCGATGCCAACGAGAATCAGTAAATCCATGGGGCCTTCCTTCTTGACGCCTGTTATTCAAAAATCATATATTGAGTGATCGATGCAGAAAGTCAAGAAATATAGAACCGCCGGCGGGGGCTTTTGCAGAAATGTGCCGGTTAATCCTTGAAGAGGTATCCTTTTTCCCTGAAGAGAACGCAGCAGGCGTCAACAACGTTTCTATCATACAGGATGCCGCTGTTTTTTTTGATCTCGTCTATGGCGATATCCGTGCCGATGGCGCGGCGGTATGGGCGGTGCGACGACATGGCTTCCACCACGTCCGCCACGGCGAGGATTTTCGCCTCAAGTATGATGTTTTTATCCGTGATCCCGGAAGGGTAGCCTGACCCGTTGATACGCTCGTGGTGCTGGTACACCGCCATCGCCACGGGCCAGGGGAAGTCGATGTTTTTGAGAATGTCATAACCCATCTGGGGGTGCGTTTTTATCAGCTTGAATTCGATCGCCGTGAGGGTCGCCGGCTTGCTCAGGATTTCGGACGGTATGGATATTTTTCCTATGTCGTGGATCGATCCGGCGATGCGGATGCCGTCGATCCGGTCGCGCGTGAAGCCCATGATCGAGGCAATGGCCCGGGCCAGGTCGGACACCCGGCGGTGGTGGCCCGCGGTGTAGGGGTCGCGCACCTCCAGGGCAAGGGAGAGGGCCTGCACCGTCTGGCCGAGGGCCTTGCGCATCGTGTTGAAGCTTTCCTGCAGGTCCATGTCGCGGAGCCGCTCGGTAATGTCACGCATGATGCCGCGGAACCCGATAGGCGTGCCGGCGGCAGACCTCATGAGGGTGACCGATATCTCAACGATCCGCTCGCTTTTATCTTTCCGGATGATTTCGTATACCACCGTCTTTTTTTCCGCTTCGGAGCGATAGACGGCATTGAAATGGTTGGATACTTCTTTCGCCGTTCTGGGGTCCATGTAGTCCCGGTGGTTCATCCCGAGGAGCTCCTCGCGGGAGTATCCCGTGATGCGGCACAGGGCTTCGTTGCAGAAGGTCGTGTTGCCCCTCAGGTCAACTTCCCAGTAGGCGTCATCGATGTCCTCCAGGATATGGCGGTAGGTGGTTTCCGTCACGGGAACATGCAGATGGTGATTGTCATTCCTGGCGGAAAGCAATTCATCGCGCTCCCTGCGGACCGCCTCCAGCTCCTCGATGAGCTCATTCTTTTTTTTGTTCTGATATGGATCCATTGCCGGAATGACGCCATTCTATCAGTGGAGAGGGTTAATTTCAATGATTATTTGCTGTCTGCTGCCATTTGATTCGACAATAATGAGTGTTATGTCTCCGCCGGGGTTAGAATGTTTTTTTATTTGACATCCCCGTTGCCGATGGGTTATATAATGGTAGTGATCCTTGCAGTGGATGTCGTTCCTTTCATATAACAAAAGAGGGGTGGATTTACTTATGGAAAAACGGAATACGATCAGGGTTCCCTTTCACGTCCGTTCTGTTATCAAGCACGGGGACGCTGTCATTGAAGGAGACGTGAAGGACCTCAGCACGGGGGGCATGCTGTTTGAGACCGTGGGCGACATTCCCCTTGATGAGATCGTCCAGATTTCGCTTTTTCTCTACGGCACCAGCTCAAACCTGTCGCTGAACATCTCCGGCAGGGTGGTGAGAAAGTCCGACTCCGGCACCGCCATAAAGTTTACCGAGCTTGATCTGGATTCATTCATCCACCTGAGAAACATCGTCTCACGCAACGCCTTTGACGAACAGAAAATCATCAGGGAATTCCAGGAATTCAAGACCGAGGAAGCTTCGAAGGATTAACCCAGGCGGGACCAGGCCGTTTCCAGGCGCTTGCTCCGGGCCGTCCCGGCCACGTTCAGGAGCGCGCGGTCCCGTTCCCACCCGGCCCGGGTTTTATCATCAACCAGATCCCAGCACCCCGCCGTGCTTTCGAGCAGCGCCATGATCTGCCGGTGCAGTCCGCCCAGCGCTATGTGGACCGCCGGCGAAGACGGGTCATCCTGGGAGAGGGCCCGGCAGCACGCGATGAGGGCCGCGGTCTCCTCTATCACGGTCCGGGGCCAGCCGTAGAGGCAGGCGATGCGGAACATGAATCCCCCGATGGCGGCGAACATGTGGAGGTCCTCAACGGTGCGGAATGGCCTGATGTAGCCGCTGTATCCGTCTCCCGGGAGCAGGGATTCCCTTGTTACCGTGACATCGCTGAAGGAGACGGTGCCGTGGCTGATCTCCGGCACGAAGGGAAGGCTTTTCATGACGGATACCGTCACGCCCGGGGCGTTCCGCTCAACCAGGGCCATGCGGATGCTGTTCTTCCCGTCCGGGGCCAGGCCGGTGGAGGCGGCAACCAGGAGGAGGTCCGCCTCGTTTGCCATGGTGATGAATTTCTTGCTGCCGGTGAGGGAGTAGGGGCCGCCCGGGCCCTGTTCTGTCAGAGCGGACCGTATGGTCGACGGGTGCCCGCCCTTTTTTTCGGTGACGCAGAATGACACGATGGCCTTCTCGGGCAGGGCGGGGACGAGGCGCCTGAGGCCTGATTCATAACCGGCCGCGAAGGCGTAGGCGGTCCGGTCCGCCAGGAAACCCCCGATGACCGCCCGGTCCACGGCTGCGTCCCAGCCGGAAGAGGCAGCTTCAAAGACCTTCTTCCATGCCGATACGGATTCGAGCGGTGCTGTATCGATATGCCCCCGGTTCTCAAAAAGCCAGTCGAGTATGGAGATGTTGGATTTCTGTTCCGTCATGGTTATTCCCTGCTCGAGGATCGCTCTCTATCCGGGAATGTCAAACCTAAAATTCCTCTGCTGCCCGCCAGCGGCCTGCTTCAGATGGCGAAGACTTCCATCAGGACCTGGTAGGCGTGGTTCAGTCTTTTCATCTCCGTTTCGCCGCCGCGGTTCAGGTCTGGATGGAGCGACTTTGCCAGCTCGTGGTATTTCCTCTTTATGTTTTTCATGGTGGGGCGGGACAGGCCGAAGAGTTCAAGGGCCCGCTCCACCTCGCCCCGCCGGAGCGCGTAGATGACGACCCCCTTCATCAGCTTTTCCAGGAGCGCGCTCGTTCCGAAGGAGAGATTGTCCGGGTTGGTGTAAAAATCCAGGAGCGGGTCAAAGGTCACGGCCGCGTCGATCCCGGGGAGATGGTGCAGGGCGCAGTATCCGCCGCCGCCGGTATCGCGGCCGCAGTGCGATCCCGTCTCCGGGTCGTAGTGCTGGCATGAGCCCGCGCCCGGGACCCGCACCATTCTGATCCTCATCGGGTCCAGGTGGAGGTAATAGCCGAGGGCACCCGCTTCCCGCTTCAGCCGGTACAGGGCGTGGTAGAATGAAAAGTGGAGCTCGAAGAGCTGTTCCCTGCCGGAGGGGATCCGCGCCTCACCGGTCACGGTCCGGAGGAGGTCCGCCTCCATCACCGGCGCGGCATGGGACTCAAGGAGCGCGAAGATCTTCCCGGTGTCGAAGTCTATGAGGCGGAGCCCGGATTCCCTGTGGCGCGGATTCATCCGTTACCGGCCGGTGAAATGGGGTGTCCGCCGCCGTCCAGGGAACAGGCGCCGGATTGCTCCAGGTCGCGCCGCCAGGCCCTGCCGCGGAAGGTGTTGTTGAAGTAGTTGGCGAAACGCATCATCCGTATCAGCTTCAGGATGTATGCCCGTTCCTTCCGGGTGTAGAGGGCCATGAAGTCTTCCATGTATCTTCCGGCTGGCTCGCCGCCATCGAGGGCGATCCAGTCCTGGGCGTATTTGAGGGCCAGCCACTCGCGGTGTTCAAAGTCCTTCGGGTCAAGGGCTATGAGTTTCTCGATCTCGTCGCCGGTGATTCCGAGCCTTCCGCCCACGGCGGAGTGGAGCTTCATTCAGCCGAAGCAGTTGTTGGCCACGGTGACGGCGAGGAGTATCTTTTCCCTGAACTTCGGATCTACCCTGAGAAAGGTCATGAGGAAGGTGGGACCGCGGAACACCGCCGCCCCTTTCATGAAAAGATCGCGATACGAGGTGAAGGTGCGCATGAATATGTGTGTCAAGGTATAACCATCCTGTCAGTAAGCGCGGTCACGCGACCGCGCCCTCATGAAATACATGCCCTCTTATCAGTACCGGAGCCGGACGATGGTGACGCCGTCCCCGCCTTCGCCGGAGTCGCCCGGCCTGAAGCCGTCTGCATAGAGGCTGTTCCGGAGGTTCTGGCGCACCGCCTCCTTCATGGCGCCGGTGCCGTGGCCGTGGATCACCACGGCCGTGTCGATGCCGCCGCGGACCATGCGGTCGAAGTCCTGCTCCATGACGCGCAGGCCCTCCTCGACCCGCATGCCGCGAAGGTCAATGGTGTTGTAGCTCGCCTGGACCACGGCCGGTACGTCGCCCTCGTGGCTCCCCGGGTGTTCCGCCTGCTTCTTCTTCACCTGCTTCCGATCCGCTGAGGGCCGTTGCTGCCCGCCGCGGGGCTGGTACAGGTCGTCCAGCGGGAAGGTCGACCTGATGGAGCTTCCCAGGAGCACTGTTGCCGTTTTCCTCGGCAGGTCGATCCTTTCAAGCGTCCCCTCCTTTTCGAGGGAAATGATGAAGACGCGGTCCCCGGCCCTGGCGCCATCCGGCTCAAGGGGGGCGTACCTGTCGCGGTAGAGCTTGCCCTTGTCCCGGCCCAGGTCCGCCCGGACCGACTCCTCGATCTCCCGTATCTTCTCCTGGACCTTCCCGGCCTCCTTCATGCTCATTCTCTGTAAATCGGTGATGCGGCGCGCGACAAGGTCGCGGTATTCCGAAAGCTCCCGGAGGAACTCGAGCCCCTCCTTCTGCTTGATCTGCTGGGATCGTTTTTCCAGCGATTTCATAAGGCCGTCGTACTCGGTCTTCTCCTTTTCCAGGCCGGCGGCCATCTCCTCCAGGTGAACCTTCCTGTCCGTGAGTTCCCGCTCGTGCTTCTGCATCTTTTCGATCAGCGCCTCAACGCTGAGCTCCCTGCTGTCCAGGAGCGAGCGGGCCCGGCCGATGACCCGGTCCGGGAAGCCGTAGTTTTTGGCTATCTCGATGGCGTAGCTCACGCCGGGGAGCCCGGTGATGAGACGGTACGTGGGCCGCAGGGTCTCCATGTCGAAGGAGACCGATGCGTTCTGGAACCTGCCGTCGATGGTGGGGAGGTCTTTTAGCTCGGAGTAGTGGGTGGTGACCACGATCCTGCTCCCGGTTTCGATGAGGGACTCCAGGATCGCCTGGGCAAGGGCCGCGCCCTGGCGGGGGTTGGTCCCCACGATGATCTCGTCGATGATGACCAGGGTGCGGTCATCGGCCTTTGAAAGCATTTCGTTGATGACCACGATCTGGCCGGAGAAGGTCGACAGCGACTGCGACAGGCTCTGGTCGTCGCCGATATCGGCGAGGATGCGCGAGAACACGCCGATGCGCGAGTCGGGGCCCGCCGGGACATGGAGCCCCAGCATCACGAAGAGGGCGCACAGGCCGATGGTCTTCAGGAGCACGGTCTTTCCGCCGGTGTTGGCTCCGGAAATGATGAGGCACCGGTTGTCCCCTCCCAGGTCGAGGTCGTTGGCCACCACCGTGGACGGGGACATGAGGTAGAGGATGGGGTGCCGCGCCTGGTAGAGGATGATCTCGCTCGATTCGGATATTTCCGGCTCCGATCCCCTGATGTCGATGCTGAAGCGCGCGGCGCCGTGGAGGAAATCGAGGTCTCCGATCACCGCGAGGTTCCCCCGGAGGGGGTCGGCGCTCTCGGCGACGCGCGCCGAAAGGTCGCGGAGTATGCGCGCGGTCTCCGCCTGCAGCTCCTTGTCGAGCATGAGGGCCCGGTTGTTCAGGGGCGTGATCTCCTGGGGCTCGATGTAGTAAGTGGCGCCGCTGGCGGATATGTCGTGGACCGTGCCCTTCACCCGCTCCTTCATGGAGGACTTGACCAGGACCACGTAGCGGTCGTTGCGGGTGGTGAAGATCTTTTCCTGCAGCACCTGGTCCATGGAGGGGGCGTGGATCATCCTCCCGATGCTCTTTTCCATTTCCTGCTTCGCGGAAAAGAGCTCGCCCCGGAGCCGGCGGAGCTCCGGGTACGCGGCGTCGTTCAGCTCGTTGTTTTCGGTTATGGCTTTCGAAAGGACGCCGGTGACGGCCTCGAGCCTGTCGAGGCGGCCGTGCTCCTCCGCAAGGGAGGGGAATTCATCCTTCTGCTCCCTGAGAAAGCGCATGATCCTGCCGGAGGCCATGACGAAGCTCCTGACCGCGGCCAGGTCCTCGAGCTTCAGGACTCCATCCCGCTCCGCCAGGGCCAGATGCGGTTCGATATCGGAAACGCCGGAGAAATCCGGCGCCCTGTCCCGGCCGATGATCTCTTTAAGGGCCGTGATTTTTTTTATCCGCGCCCTGGCCGCCTCCAGGCCCTGCGGCCTGAGAACGTCCGCCAGGGCCCGTCCCACCGGCGTGGCGCAGCGGCGCCGGAGCTCTTCCCGAATCACGGGCCACTCCAGTATTTCCAGGACGCGTTGTGAGATGTGCTCGTTCATTGGTTGCGTTATGCAGCAGTATGAATATCTCTTAAACCGGAATATTTATAGTGGAGGCATGAAGTCGGAAGGCGTCAAGAACTTATTGGAAACGGCACCGGTCATTGCATCAACGGCTTCATCAGGGCCGGAAAGTCCCGGTGTTTAAAGTATTGACAGTTCGGGGATGAAGGATTATCATCCGGGCATGACTGCACAGGCCCATGAGATACTGATTCTTGACGGGGAACCTGCTTCAATGGCATCCGTTCCCCCCATACCTGCGGACCACCCCCGTATAGCGCCGGTGCCTGAGGAAGAAGTATCCGCGGCCGTTACAAGCGGCGCGATACAAATGCCAGTCCTGTCAACCGCCTGCTGGCGCAGGTATGTTGCCACCTGGGAGATCAGGGACCGGAGACTCTATCTGCTCTCCATAGAGGGTGTCTATAGGGTCATCGGCATAGGCCCCGTGCCGGCGGACTGGTTCTCCGGCACTCTCCGCGTACCGCGGGGGAGGTTGCTCTCCTGCGTCCATAGGGGATTCGAGAGCGTATACGAAAGGGATCAGTATATTGATATCGAGGGGGGCCGCGAGACTGGCCGCCGGGAGATCGATAACAATGTCAGGGATGGCGAATACCGTTCCCCGGCCCGGCCTCCGGAACGATAATTGAATCGTGGTCAGGGGTCATCCCGGTGCCGGTGATGCAAAAGGGAGGCAGATATCATTGCAGCGAGTTATGAAAAGAATCGCGAGGTACATCAGCATCCGGGAACTTGTTTTCGACGTCATCATAGTGCTCTTCACGGCCTTTGTCCTGCGGCAGATAAATCCCGATGGGAAGAAACTCCTTGAAGTGATGAGCCCGGCCGGTGTTCTTGTCCTTGGCCTGAGCATCAATTTTGCCATAACCCTCTTCATGGGCTCCCTCTACCGGAGCTATAGCGAATACTTCGATACAGGTGTTATGACCGTGCTTGTCAGGTTCGTGTTTTTTCTCGGCATCACCGGAATGTATCTCGCGTTCATTCTTTTTTTCGCAGCCTATCGCGTCATGCCCTGGCCGGGGTTGGCACGGGAGATGGATATCCTCATCGTGCTAATCCCGGCGTACCCGTTATTCTGGGGAGTTTCCTGCGCCTTCTCCATGGAGGAAATCAGAAACATTAAGTATGTTCTCTACGTTCCCATGACCGTTACGGTCCCGTTGGTCCCTATCGGCGCGGCCATCATCGGGTATCATACCCGCTGGTTTGTCGGTCTCATCTTCTTCGTCATTCTGGTGCTCGCCCTGGTCGTTCCCTTCGTGGTCCGGACGATTATTGAAAAAAAATCGAATGCGCGGCTGCTCAGGGAAATGCGCGATCAGCGGGAAAATTATCAAACTGCCCAACAATCTCCCGCAGGGGTTATGGCGGAGAAAGGTATTGCCGGCATGACGCTTCATGGTGCGATAGGAGCGTGGAATGAACTGGTACTCCCCGCCATGGCGGCCCTGGCAATGCTTTTCTGGCAGAATATGACCGTGGAGATGCTTGCCAGGGCATACCGGAACTGGAACATGATACCGGACACGAATGTCATCTTCTGGTCCCTCATCCTGAGCGGAATCGTTCCGCTGCGGGTCATCCTGCAGTTTGCTCCTCCTCTCAAGCCGGTCAATATGGCAATTTCGGTCGCGTCCCTGGCGTACTACATTTTTTCGCTATTCCGATTCAAGCATTGATCCCCACGGGCATCGCTTATCAGTGACGATAGAGTACAGGCAAAAAAAATGAACTGGTTGCTGACCAATTCCTGTTTTCATTGACATACCGACCTGACTTCACTATGGTAACCAACAGTTACCAAAACTCTGTCCGAGTCATTTGCCCGGGCCGGTAACGACTGATTTTTCCAGAACAGATAAACATATCAAGGAGTGTTTACCCTATGATGCCGTTAAGAAAACCGCTGCTCAGAACCTTTAAGACCATCATGGCCTATTCCATGTATATTATTCCGCCCCAGAAAAGCGAAGTGGTGCAGGGGCCGGGAAGCATCAAGCAACTTCCCGCCCTGATCAAGGCGAAGGGATTACGGAAGCCCCTGGTGGTCACCGATGCCATCCTGATGAACATGAACCTCCTGAAGGGCCTCTTCAGGGAGTTCGACGCCATCGGCATGGATTACGCCGTGTACGACGGCGTTCTTCCCAATCCCACCATTGAAAATGTCGAGGAAGCCTACGCGTTGTATGTCAGGAACGGCTGCGATGCCATAATCGGCTTCGGCGGCGGCTCCCCTATGGACACCGCGAAGGTTGTGGCCGGAAGGGTGGCCAGGCCCAAACGCACCGCGGACAGGCTGGGAGGGTATTTCAAGGTCATGCTTCCCGTGCCGAAAAGGCTCCCCCGCATATTTGCCGTGCCGACCACGGCTGGTACCGGGGCGGAGACGACCAGCGCCGCCGTGGTCACCGATGTTAAGAAGAACATCAAGTTCACGGTCAACGATTTCTCAATCCACCCCCATTACATTGTCCTTGACCCGGAGTTGACCCTGGGCCTGCCGCCGTTTTTCACGGCCATCACGGCCATGGACGCCCTCTCCCACGCCACCGAGGGCTACATCGGCGGCGCCCACTGCAAAGAAACCGACGCGTACACGGAAAAAGCGGTCAAAATGATCTTTGAGAATATTGACCGGGTCTTCAAAAAAGGGACGGACGCGGAGGCCAGGAACCAGATGCTCCTCGCGTCCTATTACGCGGGCATCGTCCTGAACCGCGCCCTTACCGGGTACGTCCACCCCTTTGCCCACAAGATCGGCGGCCTGTACCACCTTCCCCACGGGAGGGTGATCGGCGCGGTCATGCCCCTGGTCTTCGAATATTACGGCGGCAGGGTCTACAAGCGCCTGGGCAGGCTTGCCGATGTCATCGGGGTCTCACGGGCAGGCATGGATGACGCGCAGAAAGCGGCGGCGTTCATAGAGGCGATCAGGAATTTCAACAGAAAGTTCGGCATCGGCGAAACAATACCGGAGCTCCGGGAAAAGGATTTTCCGGAGATCGCCGGATCAATACACAGGGAATGCATCCCCTATCCGGCGCCGAAGATCATGGACGATAATGATGTGTTCGGGATACTGGGACGATTGATAGCCGGGCCGGGATCAAAAACAAAAAAGTAGAAAGAAAACGGGCCATCTCAGAATACCCCCCACCCCCCCCATAGGGGGGCTATTGAGGGGTGATCATAGAAGTCCCTCTTCGGGGGATTTAGGGGAGGGGTCATGTCGGAACCTTTCGTAATAAGTACGCTATATCAGAATTCCTCGAACCCCTCCTGCTCCAGCAGTTTCTTCATGCTGCCCTGGTCCTCAGCAGACGCGGCCGGCTTGCGGGCCGCGGAGGGCCGCGCCTTTCCCTGGCCGGCCGTTTCTTTTTTTATGTTTTTCTGCGCCGCCGGGCGTGCGGTCCGGGGCTGATTCATGCGTTCCGGTTTTACGGCGGTTGCGGTCCTTATCTTGAATTTCTGCATCATGTCAAGGAGCTCCTGGGCCTGGTTCGCCATCTCCTCGCTGGCCGAAGCCGTTTCCTCAACCAGGGACGCGTTCTGCTGGGTCATGTTGTCCATCTCGATAATGGCGGTGTTGATCTGGTTGATGCCCTGCTTCTGCTCCTGGCTGGCCGCGGTGATCTCGGTGATGATCTGCGCCGATATCTTGGCAGCTTCCGCGATCTCCGTCAGGGCGTTGCCGGTCTTGTTCACCAGGTCGGTGCTGTTCTCCACTTTTGCCACCGTGTCCCTGATCAGGGACTCGATCTCCTTGGCCGCGTTCCCCGAGCGCTGGGCGAGGTTCCGCACCTCGCCGGCCACGACCGCGAATCCGCGGCCCTGTTCGCCGGCCCGGGCAGCCTCGACCGCGGCGTTCAGGGCCAGGAGGTTGGTCTGGAAGGCGATCTCGTTGATGACCGCGATGATATCGGCCACCTTCTTGCTTGATTCATTCATTTCGATTATGGAGCTCACCGCCTCGATGGCCACCCTGTTCCCCTCCATCGATTTCGTGACGCCCGAATCGGTGAGGTCCCGGGCGCGGGCGGCGTTCTCGGCGTTCTGGTTGATGGTGGCCGTCGCCTCCTCGATCGTGGAGGCTATCTCCTCGAGGCTTGAGGCCTGCTCGCTGGTGCGCTGCGACAGGTTCTGGTTGCCGCTCGATATCTCGTTCACGGCCTGGGCCAGGTTCTGCGACGACTCGATGATGCGCGTGATCAGTGTCTCGAGATCGTCCGCGGCCCTGTTGAGCGCCTTTGAGAGCTGCCCCATCTCGTCTCCCCGGTCGTCCCGTATCCTGCCGGTGAAATCGCCGTCGGCCAGGCTCCCGGCAAAGGCGATCAGCTTTTTGATCGGCCTGGTTATGGAGCGGGTGATGCCGAATATGATCGCGGTGACAACCGCCGTGACCGCGACGATTATGGCGATGATCCCGATCGTGAAGCTCCGCATGGTCTCCCGCACATCCTCGATGTACACGCCGGTGCCGATGATGTATCCCAGGGGCTTGAAGAGCTGCACGTAGGATATCTTGGGAACGATCCGGTCCTTCTCGTCCTTGTACTGCCACTGGTAGTCAACGAAGCCGCTTCCCTGCCGGCGGCAGATATCCGCCATCTCGATAAAGAGCTTCTTCCCGGTCGGGTCAGCGTAATCGTTGAGGTCCTTGCCTTCAAGGTCTGCTTTGAAGGGATGCATGATCATCTTCGGGGCCAGGTCGTTGATCCAGAGGTAATCCTTGTTCTCGGGACCGTATCTCATGTTCCGGATGCGGGTCTGGATCCTCTTTTCCATTTCCTCCCTGTCGAGGATCCCCTTTTCGTAGTCTTCATAAATGCTGTTGCAGTAGCCTATGGCGATGGAAACGATGTTCTTGAGGGTGTCCTTCCTCTCTTCCACAACCTTGTTTTCCAGGGTCGGGATGATGTAGAGAATGATGGTTCCCGCGAAAACCACTACCGTTGCCAGCAGCACCCCGAATATCTTGTAAGACAGAGAAATGTTTTTCCAGGACAGTTTCATCTGCTTGCCTCCTTCCCCCTTCTGTATCTGATATACCGTCACATCATATCAGTAATCGGTCGCTTCCCATAATTCCCTAATTTAGAAAATAATTTAATTGTGGTGAAAAACAATAGTTATAATAATGATAAAATCTTCAAAAATGGCGATGTTCCATGTAGTGGAATTCCCTGAATGGTAGTTTAAATAGACGATGACCGCCGGTCTCTCATGGCATTCAGTCGTGGGCATAAATTGATTATTTATTTCTTGATATATCCTTTGCCATCCGGTTTCATGCAGGAGATCAGCGGATTGGCGGGACTTCATGCGCGGGACAAAACAGGTGATCATCCGTAATGCGGCATTGAGCGACAGGGATGACGTAAGCAGACTCCATGTCATGGCAGGGCCTAATGTGTATACATACTGTTTCGGCTGTGACGAGGAGAAGGCCGTTGCCATTAACCGGCTCCTTTTTGAAACGACGGACACGTTCTGCTCGCGGCAGTATTATTATGTCTGCGGGTCGCCGGCCGGGGCCGAAGGCCTTCTCGGGATCTATCCGGGCAGGGACAATGAGGCCCTGGGCAGGAATGTCGGGAGGTATATCCGCGGCATAGCGGGCATAACCGGCCCCCTGCCCATCCTGAAAATGATGGTCCGGAGCGGATTATCCCGGCGCATGCCGGCCCTGGGCGATGATGAGCTGTATATCGAGGCTCTCGCAGTCTATCCGCAATACCGCGGGCACGGCGTGTCTTCGGCTCTGCTCAACTTCGCTTTTGAAGAATGCGTCCGGATGAAACTATCGGCGGTTTCCCTCTTTGCCGAGATCAACAATGATCGGGCAATAGCCGTATATCATCATAAGGGCTTCCGGGTCGCTGATTCGGTTGAGCTCCCGCCCCGTTTCCGAAGGCATAGCCTCTACGGCTTCCACAAGATGACGGCGCCGGCCGCGGCAAAACCACGGTGATGCGCACCGGAAATTAATTTGTTTCTTATATGTCCATTGCTGTGTAAAGAATGATAGAGTTTTATGTTTCTGTTTTTTATTGACCTGTCTTGTATAGTTTTTCAATAATTCATTGAAACATGTACAAAACATGACCGAAATGTCAGTTTTGTATAATTAATTATTAATTCGTGTCCAATTCATACATCGTTCTTGACAATTTTATCCCTGCACAGAAGTTTGATCAATACATTGATCGGTGATCGGTCTATTGAACTAAATTCGTAATATATAGACAATATACAGTACCGATACCCTAACCTGGTACAGTGCAGGCATTGCATATCGGTTCCATGAAGCAGGTGCCTCTAATTATAAAAAAATATTAAATTACGGGGAATACTATCATGTTTGAAAAGTACAATCTTACAAAACCGGACAACCTTGTAGGTCTCTTTGAACAGAGCGTGAAAAATTATCCTGACAGGCCCTGCCTCGGGACCAAGAATAAAAACGGCGAATACGAATGGATCACCTACCGTGAGATGGGGCGTCGCATCGATAACCTCCGGGGCGGTCTGGTCAATGCAGGCCTCAAGAAGGGGGATGTTGTCGGCATCATCTCCAACAACTCCGTAGACTGGGCCGTTATCCACTTCGCCGTGGCCGGCGTCAACGCGATGCTGGTCCCCATGTATGAAGCGGAACTGCTCCATATCTGGGAATATATAATAAAAGACAGCTCTGTCAAATTTCTCTTTGTGTCAAAACAGGAAATATATGAGAAGATCAAGGATTTTCCGTCAAAGATATCCACCCTTGAAAAGATCTATCTCATGACGGGTGACGGGGACAACACCCTGGCCGCCCTCGAGAAGGCAGGGGAGAAAAACCCTGTCGCGCCTGTCTACCCCGCGCCGGAAGACGTCGCCGTACTGGTCTACACGTCGGGAACCACCGGCGATCCCAAGGGCGTCCTGCTCATGCACGGCAACTGGACCAGCAACCACCATGCCCGGACCGTGGCCTATACGAACTTCAACCAGGAGGACCGCACCGTCTCCCATCTTCCCTGGGCCCACTGCTACGGCCTCGGCGAGCTGCATACTTTTACCGCTGTGGGCGGTTCCCTCGGTTTCCTTGAAAGCCCGGCCACCATCGTGGAGGACATGGCGAAGATACGGCCCACGTTCCTCATCTCCGTGCCGAAGATATTCAACAAGGTTTACGATACCATCGTCACCAGGGTCAACGAGGCCGGCGGCGCGAAAAAAATGCTCTTCGACATGGGCGTCAACGCCGCGAAGAAGAGGCGCGCCCTTGCGGAGCAGGGGAAGTCGAGCGCCGTCGCCAATTTCAAGTTCAACCTGGTAAACAAGATCGTGTTCCAGAAGATACGGGACCTCTTCGGCGGGCGCCTCGAGGGCGCGGTCACCGGCAGCGCGGCCATGAACCCGGACATTTCGAAATTCTTTTTTGACATCGGCATCCCCCTCTACGACGTGTACGGCCTTTCTGAAACGTCGCCGGGGATTACCGGCAACAGGCCGTCCTGCTATCGGATCGGAAGCGTAGGCCAGCCCCTTGATAAAATCAGGGTGGTCATCGACCAGTCCGTGGTGGAGCCCGGCTCCCAGGACGGCGAGATCGTTGTCTACGGTCCCAATGTCATGAAGGGCTATCATAACAAGCCCGCCGCGACCGCGGAGATCATGACGCCGGACGGCGGGATCAGGACCGGCGACAGGGGACGGCTCGATAGCGACGGGTTCCTCTGGATTACGGGACGGATCAAGGACCAGTACAAGCTGATCAACGGCAAGTACGTGTTCCCCGCGGCAATGGAGGAGGACATCTGCCTGAACCACTATGTCCAGAACGCCATGGTCCACGGCGCCGGGTGCGAATACAACGTCTGCGTCATCGTGCCGGACTTCCTGGCCCTTGAGAGCTACGCGGAAAAGAACAACCTTCCCAGGGACCCGGAGTCCCTGGTGGCCAATGAGGCCGTCACGAACATGATCACCGGCGAGATTCTGGACAACCTGAAGAAGAAATACGGCAGCTATGAGATCCCGAAAAAATTCCTCTATATAACCGAACCGTTTACCCTTGAGAACGGCATGCTGACCCAGACTATGAAGCTGAAGCGCCGCGTTGTCACGGAAAAATACAAGGACCGGATCATGGCCCTCTACCAGTAAGCGCGGTCCCGTGACCGCGCCTTTCTGCTTTCGTAAAGAATTCCATACTACCCTGTTTTGAGCGCCCTCTCCATTGCCTGGAGAGGTTTTTTTTATTTCCCCCTGTCCTCCTGGGAAGGGGGTGAGGTCATACCGCCATTATTCCCCCAATCATTCCCCATTTCCGGTTGACAGGCCGTCCAGCGCGGTGATAGATTCATCCCGAAACCACGACCAGGAGAGGCGACATGGACCAGACCATCAAGAACGCCGAGCTGTACCTGAAGGCGCGGCTGGCCGAAGGGGCCCGGCGTCCAGACCTGCACCGTAACATCAACCCGGTATACGAGCGGTACCTGCAGGTCCTCCGGGAGAGGCCCCGGGACTACGCCCGCGAAGCCGGCGGCATGTTCGCTGTTATGAGGGCTCCATCATTTTCAAATAGATTTGACGTACCAGCCTCTTCCTGCACTGATTGTCATTATGCGGAATGCCACACGACATACATCTGATGATAACGCGAAGTCCATCAGCCGGGATATGATTAAGATGTGCGCTGTCGGACTCTTTGAAAAAAACGGGGTGACAGGCACCTCCGTCAATGATATTGTCAGGCAGGCGGGCATAGCCAAGGGGACCTTCTACCTGTATTTTCAGAACAAGGACGACCTGATCAATTTCGTTTTCGAAAAATTCGGCGAGGAGTTTTTCGAGGAAATTATCATGCAGAACAAGGATAACCCCAAGATCACCAATATCGCCGAGTCGGTCCTGCGCTACTTTGACAAAAACCGGATGTTCCTGATCGAACTCAGGAAAAACATGAACGCCCACCGCGGGTATCCCTATTTCAAAAAAACGATAGCGGCCTTTTCAAAGGTCATACTTAACTTCCTCAACCTGGACGAGCGGTATCCCATAACCCAGCTGGATGCCTATTCCGAGATCCTGATGAGCACCATGTTCGATATCTGCTACAGGCTCATCATCGAGGAGAGCATAGAGAGCAAATCAGAGGCCAAGCTGATGCTCGAGGATTTCATGAAAAGATTTTTCAATTGTGAACCAATTTTTACTTGATAAAAATGACCACCGGTCATTATAGTGGCCCAGTTCTTAATTTTTTTTATCTATCAATGACCGATGGTCATTATTTAGATAAAATAATTATTATGTAAATTTTATCACTATGGAGTACCAATGAAACCAACCCTGGACATCCCGACAACCATGCTTGATAATGACAACAGCCCGGTGTTCAAGAATGATTTTTTTGAACGATTCACCCTGAGAACGGCCGCCAGGCCCCTGCAGTTGACCGACAGGATATCAAAGCATTATCAGTTCCCCACGTTCTACGGGGACGTGACCTGCGCCATAGGCATCTTCCTCTGTTCATATAAAAAGGCTGAAGCCCTGGTCGCGGAACAGCTTCATCCGAAGATACGGCCGGTCAGAATGACCAGGGGAAGGGCGATTATAGCCTTCTCATGCTATGAGTATAAAAACGTCATGAATGTCCCTCCCTATAATGAGATCGCCATGGCGGTTCCGGTCATGGTAAACGCGGCCTTCAGACCGCCCCTGCTGCCGATGATCATGAATTTCAGCCATTTCGGCTACTACATAGCCGGAATGCCGGTGACATCCCATGAAAACCAGATCAGGGGGAACAGGATCTGGGGTCTCCCCAAGGTCACCCAGAGGATTGATATCGAGAAAAAAGGGGATGACTGCGTCACGACAGCATATGAAAATAGCGGTGAGCCCTATCTGACACTGCGGGTCCCGGTCAATGGAACCGGGACGGCATTCGATGAAACGTCCAACCTGTATTCGCGGCTTGACGGGAAGCTGCTCCAGAGCAAGACGAGTTTCAGGGCCACGTTCAATGTCAACAAGCACATGGACCTGCTCTTCAGGAAGGGCGTGAAGCCGGACAGGGCCTATATCGAGATCGGCCGCAGCGGTTCAGCGAAACTGCTGAACGACCTGGAGATCGAGGAGCACCCGTTCCAGACGCGGTACGCTGAACACATGTCCAGCTGCTTCGATCTCCCCAGCGCAGACACGCAGAAATGGTTTGAAGATCTCAACCGGTAACGGAGGATAACATGAAGAAGGACATGAAGATAGTGTTTTTAGGGGCCGGAGCGATCGGCCAGTCCGTGGGCGGATGGCTTGCGCCGCACCATGGCAACCTGTATTTCCTGGACAGGGGCGAGGTTGCCAGGAATCTGAAGGAGAAGGGGATCACCCTTTTTGAGCAGGATAAAAAAGATGAAAAGAGCCATGTTAAGGTGAACGTAATCGATGATATCAGCGAGGCGAAGGACGCCGATGTTATCGCCCTGGGAGTCAAGAATTTCAGCCTTGATGCCGTGGCGAAAATGACCAGGGAAAAGGTGGGGGACGGGCCGATCATCATCGCCATGCAGAACGGCGTTGAAAACCAGAAGATACTGCCCGAGTATTTTTCAAAGGTGATCTACTGCGTCATCGGTTACAACGCATGGATTGACGAACCCGGTGTCGTGGGGTACCAGAAAAAGGGACCCCTGGTTTTCGGGACGCGGAACAACGAACTCATGGACGAAATGAAGGAGATCGCCGCCGTCTTCAACAGGGGCGTTGAGACCGTTATCGTCGACCATCTCCAGGATGCCGCCCATTCAAAGGTGATCATCAATCTCACCAATTCCCTGACGACCCTTATCGGCCACGGGTTCCGCCCCGTTTCGGATGAAGGCCTCTTCCAGAAGCTGCTGACGAACCTGCTGTATGAAGGGACAAAAATAGCGAAGGCGGCGGGATACCGGGAATGCAAGATCGGCGGCATGCCCCCCTGGCTAATAATGAAACTGGGGGCGACGTTGCCGCAGTTCCTCACCAGGGGCATGTTCCGCAAGAACGCGAAGAAGATGGTGATGAGCAGCATGGCCCAGGACATTATCCAGAGGGGGGGCCATGATTCCGAGCTGGAGACGATAAACGGGTACATGGTCGGTCTTGCCGAAAGGAACAACGTCAGCGCGCCGTACAACAAGGCCATTTATCAGCTGTGCAAAAGAGAATTTTCCCGGGAGAAGTTCACTCCCCTCGATGTCAGGGATGTATGGGCCGAGGTAAGCGCACAATTGTGACCGCGGCCGGCATCGGTGATCAAGGTGGCCAGCCGGGAAGGCGCGAGCATTTCGACGCCGGAAACGCTGCTTTCCATCGAGAGCTATCCCTTCCTGCGCGGGACCTTCCTCTACCTGTACACCAAATTCAAAATCAGTTCTAAACCAGAACCCTGCATTGACCGCGGGCTGACCATCCTTACCGTGTCGGAGCGGCTCGTCATGCCGGCTTCACTCCCGCCGGGCCGGGTACCCCGCCATCCGCGGATAAAAAATATCGGTCCGGGCAGCGGGTTTTGTCCGGAACGCGGCCAATCCATTCATTTTTCCCCCGTAAAAACCGATTAATTACTTGATATCTTTTCAGAAATTTTTATTTGTGGTTACTTGCCTGAGGGTGTTGAGCCCTTCTTGAGGAGGAAATCGTTGGATATTGATGATTCAAAACGCCCCTGGGGTTATTTCGAAAACCTTGTTGATGCCGGCAATCATAAAGTGAAACGCATTACCGTCTTCCCGGGGAAGCGTTTGAGCCTGCAGAGCCACGCGAAGCGGGCTGAGCACTGGTTCGTGGTGGACGGCCGTGCCCTGTTCACCTGCAATGATACGGTAATGGAAATACGCCAGGGCCAGGCGGTCGATATCGGCCGGGGAGACCGGCACCGGATCGAGAATATCGGGACTCAAAACCTGGTGTTCATCGAGATCCAGACCGGTGATTATTTCGGAGAAGACGACATTACGCGCTATGAGGATGATTTCGGCAGGGCAAAGGCCTGAGATCATCGGCCGGCGCGTGTAACAAGACAGAAGTTTTTTTCACAGATAAATTACAGCTTCAGTTTACAGTAAACCTGTTTCACTCTGCCATTCAGACGAGGGGGCCGGCGGGAAGCAAGGGGCCCCCCGGGGGCATGCCTGCAGCGGGCAGGGTCGCGCGCCGCGCCCATGATGAACCCCGGCGGCAGTTTGACGGGGACCGTGTCCCGGCATTCATGTTCGTAAGCCGGAATATCATACACAGGAGTTGTACATGATAACCGTACAGGGAATAACGAAAAAATTCGGGGACATCACGGCGGTCAATAATATCTCCTTCAGCATCAGGGACGGAGAGATAACCGGCCTGCTGGGGCCCAACGGCGCCGGCAAGACCACGACGCTGCGGATGCTCACCTGCTACCTGAAGCCTGACGACGGGGCCATTTCCGTCGGCAGGTACAACGTCGACGACAGCCCCGTCGAGGTCAGGAAGATCATCGGGTATCTGCCCGAATCCGCGCCGGTCTACGGCGACATGCTGGCCTATGACTACCTGGAATATATCGCCGAAGTGAGGGGCATCAGCGATAAAAAACGGATCGCAGAAATCGCCGAGCTCTGCGGCATCAACGAGGTGATGCACATGGGCGTCGGCGAGCTCTCCAAGGGATACAAGCAGCGCCTCGGCCTGGCCCAGTCTATGATCCACAACCCGGATATCCTCATACTTGACGAGCCGACCAGCGGCCTGGACCCGAACCAGATCATCGAGATACGGAACCTCATCAGGGAGATCGGCAAAAAGAAAACGGTCATCCTTTCCACCCATATACTGCCGGAAGTGGAGGCGACCTGCGACCGGGTCATCATCATCGATCACGGCACCATCGTCGCCGACGACCGGACGGAAAACCTCCAGAGCATGTCCGGCGGCGAACGGCTGGTTCTCGTGAGCGTATCGGGCACCGATTTTTCGACCCTGTCTGGCGAAATATCAAGGCTCCCCGGCGTAACCCGCGTCGAGGAGGTGCCGGGCGGCGAACTGGTCACCGCCAGGGTCACGGCGGCCGGGACGTCTGACGTGAGGCCGGAGCTCTTCAGGCTGGCCAACGCGAAGAACTGGACCCTCTATGAACTGACCCAGGAACAGCGGAGCCTGGAGCGCGTGTTCAGGGAGCTGACCGGAGGAGGAGTGAAATGAACATACGGGATTTGAAAATAAAGGAAATCATCGCCGTTGCGCGGGAAAAGGCCATCGTATACTCCCATGAGCCCCTGGCCATCATGAAAAAGGAGCTCATGACCTATTTCTATACCCCCATCGCCTATATCGTCATAACGGCCTTCCTGGTCGTCACGGGCTTTTTCTTTTTCAAGGATTTCTTCTATTTTAACCAGGCGGAGATGCGGGGATTTTTCCAGTTCCTCCCCCTGGTGCTCACGCTGGTGGTACCGGCCATCACCATGCGCCTCTTTGCCGAGGAGATCCACAGCGGCACCATCGAGACGCTCATGACCCTGCCGGTGACAACGGCCGAAGCGGTGGTGGGGAAATTCCTGGCCGCGACGGCCTTCGTGTCCATAATGATGGCGCCCACGCTGATCTATCTTATCACCATAATCATCGTGGGATCTCCGGACCCGGGCCCCATCATCGGCGGATACCTGGGGTCTGTCCTGCTGGCCGGCGCCTATTCGGCGGTGGGGGTCCTCACGTCGTCCCTGGGCAGGAACCAGATCATAGCCTTCATAAGCGGACTCGCGGCGTGTTTCTTCCTCTGGCTCATAGATAAGATCACCATTTTCCTGCCGGCGAAGCTGGCCTTCATCGAGTTCCTGGGAACCGACTACCATTTCAGGAACATTTCGCGGGGGATCATCGATTCGAGGGACCTGGTGTATTTCCTTTCCATCATCGTCATCTCGATCCTCCTGACGACAAAAATCCTTGATGACCGGAGATAGAGCCCATGAAACCTAAGGATATCGCCACAGCAATAACGGGACGGGCCGCCGGGGCCGTCGCCTGGGTCGTGTCATATTTCAAGGGGAATGAGCCGCAGGCAGGGCCCGAACGGCGGCGCAGCGTGCAGTTCGTCCTCTATATCGTCATTATAGTGCTGATCAACCTGGTCAGCGCCACCCTGAACTTCCGGTGCGACCTCACCCGCAACAACACCTTCTCCCTGTCGGAGCGCAGCCGGGACATAGTCTCGAACCTCAAGGAGAACCTGAAAATAAAGGTGCTCTTCTCGAAGGACCTCCCGGCCCAGCACACGTCGATTTACCGTTACCTGAAGGACCTTCTTGAAGAATACGACTACTACGGCAACCAGTACTTCAGCTACGAGATCGTGGACGAGAAGGATATTGAAAAGCAGGCCGGCGACTACGGCATACGGCCCGTCCAGAGCCAGGAGTTTGAAAACGACCAGGTCAAGGTGCGCAGGACCTACATGGCCCTGGTCATCCAGCAGTCGGACATCGTGGAGAAGATCGAGGCCATCACCGAACCCACCGGACTGGAATACAACATCACCACCCTCATGGAAAAAATGTCAGGCAAAATAGACGGACTCCTGGGCCTCAAGCAGCCGATCCAGGTCCTGTTTTACATGGACAGCTCCCTCAAAGACCTGCCCATCGAGGGCATCGACCAGCTCGGGGAGAAGGTGAAGGAGGCGGTGGACAAGTGCAACGCGGCCAACTACGACAAGCTCCGGCTCCAGTACATCGACCCTTCAACGGACAAGAGCGCCGGCATCTCCGCCGAGCTCTACGGCGTGACCAGACTGAACTGGAAGGCCGGCATCGACAGGAACGGCAGGGCGATCCCCGCCGGCGAGGCATACCTTGGGATCGTGCTCAAAAACCAGGACAGGGCCGAGCGCATCGAGCTTTCCGTGGCGCCGACCATCCTGGGCAAGAACGTGATCACGGGCATTGACAAGCTGCAGGACCGGATCAACAACGCCGTCGGGAACCTGGTGAGCTCCAATCCGCGTATCGGCTACATCACCGGCCACGGCGAGGTCGAGCTGAAGGACCAGCAGTCGCCCCAGGGCGGCGCCATCCTGAAGCAGGTCCTCTCCGACGTGTACGAGATCCAGGAGATCGACCTTACCAGGGAGGAGATCTCCTCCGACCTGGGCCTTATTATCGTCAACGGCCCCCGGAAAAAATTCACCGAGCCGGAGCTCTACAAGATCGACCAGTTCCTCATGAAGGGAAAGGGCGCCATCTTCTTTCTTGATTCGTATAATGAAATCAGCATGGGCCAGCAGAACATGTTCGGACGCCAGCCGATAGTCATGCCGGTCGATACCGGCCTTGATCCGCTCCTGAAAAGCTACGGCATTACGATGAACAAAAACATCGTCCTCGACGCGAGCTGCGCCAAGACCCCGGTGGGGGGCGTCGTCAAAGAGGTTTACTACGTGCCCATCATCCGCAAGGCGGGCTTCAACCAGGACAGCTGCATAACGAAATACCTGAAGGGGGCCGCCTTCATCAAGACCTCGTCCATCGATGTTGACGCGAAGAAGGTAAAGGACCTCAAGCTGACCAAGCAGGACCTCGTGTCGTCTTCCGACGAGAGCTGGCAGATGGCCGGACAGGTCAACTTCAACCCCTTCCTCCTTGCCCCGCCGGAGAAAAAGGAGGATATGAAGAAGTACGCCCTCGCCGTCCTCCTCTCGGGAAAGTTTGAAAGCTATTTCAAGGGCAGGGACATCCCTCAAGAGGAGGATCCGAAAAAGGCGAAAGAGGTTAAGGAAACCATCAGCGTGGGTAAGACCGACGGCACGGTGCCTGCCGGCACCACGAAGGTAATCGTGGTCGGTTCGTCCGAGATCACGCGGTCCGGCTTCCTCATGAATTCCCGGAGGATCATGTCGAGCGTCATGGCCCAGGGCGAGGAGCAGGACAGGGTCTTCTCAAACGGCTTCCTCATCCACAGCATGGCCGATTGCCTCCTGGGCAACTCGTACATCCCGGAAATGAGCAGCAAGAGCCTTGACTTCAACCCCCTGGAGAAGACCGCCGACGGCACCAAGATCGTCCTGAAGGCGATCAACATCGGCGGCGTCCCGATCTTCGTGGTGCTGGCGGGAATTATCATCTGGAAACAGCGCCTGCGGCGCAGGAAGGCGATACAGGAGCGCTTTTCCCGGGAGGCGGCCCATGAATAGAAAAATTGCGATCAGCGTGGCCGTCATAGCGGTCCTCATCCTTATAATCATCATCTCGAACGTGAAGCATTCGCCCGAAGTGCCTGACCTTCCTAAAATAGACGCCTCGGCGGACGAGATTCTCATCAACCGAGAAGCCGGGGTCATCAGGCTTTTCAAGAAAGACGGGAAGTGGGTGGCCGGCGAGAAGGCTTATCCCGCTGACGCGAAGAAGGCCGCGGAGATCGAGAAGCGGTTCAAGGAGATGCGCCTCACGGACCTGATTTCGTCAAAGGGATATTATTCGAGGTATGACCTGACGCCGGACAAATACGTGGAGGTAATCCTGAAAAAGGGCGATACGATCCTCAGGAGATTCAAGGTGGGAAAAAAGAGCCCGACAAACCGCCACACCTTTGTCAAAATTGACGACCGTCCCGAGATATACCTGGCCGAGGGCACCTTCGACATGGTGCTGAACAAGGAGCTGGACGACTTCAGGGACAGGGAAGTGCTGAAGGTCGGGCGTGACGCCGTATCGGCCCTCACGGTCGAGTACCAGGGCATGCATTTTGCCTTCACCAGGACCCGCGAGGTGAAGAAAGCCGACGAAGCCGGAAAGAAAAATGAAGCGGAAAAGCCGCATGTGCCGGCCTGGGGACCCTGGACCTGCCGGGGATACGAGACCGTCAAGCTCAATGATTCCATGGTGGACGGCCTGGTCCAGGCCCTAGACCCGCTCCGGGCGGCGTCGTTCCTGGACATGCCCAAGGAGGCGTTGACCCGGCGGGTGTGCTCGGTCCAGGTCAAGGCCGGCGACAGGGAAATGATCCTTACCGTGTACCGGCACAACGACAAATACGCGGCAGCCACTTCCGAATACCCCTATGTATTTGAGGTGGAAAAGTACGCTATAGAGAGATTCTTCCTCACCGGGATCGACAGGTTCAGGGCGGCGGCCAAATAGGCGTGAGGCGGATGATGCCGCCCTGCCGCTAATTGTATTGACAAAATAATATTTTATAGCATTATATATCTTTGCTCCGGAAAAACCGCGGCGCCGCATGGCCGCGCCTGGGGCCGTCAAAATCATTATTATTAATCGGGTACCAGGAATGGATAGTGTAAATAATTCTGGCAACAGCAACGGGGGCAATACCCCTGAAACCGGGCAGCTGATAATCGCGAAAGAGATACTCCCCGAATTCCTCTTCGTGATACCCATTTCGCACCGGCCCATTTTCCCCGGGATGATGATCCCCATCGTCCTGACCGGCGACTTCATGATCGACACTGCCAATAAGATCCTCGAATCCGATGCCAAGATCGGCGGCGTGGTGCTGGCCAGGGAACTGCACGAGGGCACGCCGAAAACCGAAGACATGTACACAGTCGGCGTGGCCGTCAAGGTGCTGCGGGTCACGCCCATCGACGAGAAAACCATACAGATGATGATCAACGCCCTGGGGCGCTTCACCATGAAGAAGGTGATCCAGGACGGTCCCCTGATCCAGTGGCAGGTGGACCACCATATCGAGGAGGATTACTCCGGGTCCGAGGTGATGAAGGCCTATTCCAAGGCGATCATCTCGTCGGTCAAGGACCTGATCAAGTCCAACTCCCTCTTCCAGGAGGAGCTGAAGCTCTTCCTTAACCGCTTCACCGTCGAGGACCCCGGGAAGCTGGCAGACTTCGTCGCTTCCATGACCTCGGCCGACGCCTCCGAGGTGCAGGAGATACTGGAGACCTTCGACGTGCGCAAGCGCGTGGAGAAGGTGCTGGTGCTCATGAAGAAGGAGATCGAGCTTTCCAAGCTGCAGGAGAAGATCACCAAGCAGATCGAGCAGCGCATTTCCAAGCAGCAGAAGGAGTTCTTCCTGAAAGAGCAGCTGAAAGAGATCAAGAAGGAGCTGGGCCTGGAGAAGGACGAGAAGACCACTGAGATAGAGCAGTTCGAGGAGCGGATCAAGAAGCTCAAGCTCACAGAGGAGGCGGCCAAAAAGATCGACGAGGAGATGAACAAGCTTAAGCTCCTCGAGCCCCATTCGGCGGAATACGGGGTCGCCCGCAACTACCTCGACTGGCTCACCACGATCCCCTGGGGCGTCTACTCCACCGACAACTACGACATCAAGAAGGCGAAGAAGATACTCGACCGGGACCACTACGGCCTTGACGACATCAAGGACCGGATCCTCGAGTTCATCAGCACCGGCAAGATGAAGGGGAACATCACCGGCTCCATCATCTGCTTCGTGGGCCCGCCGGGGGTCGGCAAGACCTCCATCGGCAAGTCCGTGGCCGAGGCCCTCAACCGCAAGTTTTTCCGCTTCTCCCTGGGCGGGATGCGCGACGAGGCGGAGATCAAGGGCCACCGCCGCACCTACATCGGCGCCATGCCCGGCAAGATCATCCAGAGCCTGAAGACCGTCGGCGTCGCCAACCCGGTCATCATGCTTGACGAGATAGACAAGATCGGGGCGAGCTTCCAGGGCGACCCCGCGTCGGCGCTCCTCGAGGTGCTCGACCCGGAACAGAACAATAATTTCCTGGACCACTACATCGACCTGCGCTTCGACCTGTCCAACATCCTCTTCATCGCCACGGCGAACCAGATGGACACCATCCCGGCGCCCCTCCTTGACCGGATGGAGGTCATGAAGCTTTCCGGCTATATCATGGAGGAGAAGCTGCAGATCGCCACGCGCTACCTGGTGCCGAAGCAGATCAAGGAACACGGCCTGAAGAAAGGCGACGTGGACATCGACAAGAACTGCCTCCGCATGATCATCAACGGCTATGCCCGGGAGGCGGGCGTGCGGAGCCTGGAGAACAACATCAAGCGGATCATGCGGAAGTCGACGAGGCGCTTCGCCGAGGGTGACACGAAGAAGATCAAGGTCACGACCAAGAACCTGCCCGATTTCCTGGGGAACCCGCGCTTCACCGACGAGTCGCTTTATGACAAGAGGATGGCCGGCGTGGTCATGGGCCTCGCCTGGACCAGCATGGGCGGCGCGACCCTCTACATCGAGGCCACGGCCGTGCCGTCCAAAAACAAGGGCTTCAAGCAGACGGGCCAGCTGGGCGACGTCATGAAGGAGTCGTCTGAGATCGCCTACACCTACGTGAACTCGCGGATCAAAGACTACGGCATAGCCGAGAACTTCTTCAACGAGAACATGATCCACCTCCACGTCCCGGCCGGGGCCACGCCCAAGGACGGCCCGTCGGCCGGCATCACCATGGCCACGGCGCTCTATTCCCTGGCGAAAAACAGGCCGATCAAGCTCCACATCGCCATGACCGGCGAGCTTACCATCACCGGCAAGGTGCTTCCCATCGGCGGCGTGAAGGAGAAGACCATCGCGGCCAAGCGCGCCGGGGTGAAGACCATCATCTTTCCCTTCGAGAACAAGAAGGACTACGACGAGCTGCCGAAGTATATCGTGAAGGGCCTGAAGGTCCACTTCGTGAATTACTTCGATGAGGTCCTGAAGATCGTGTTCTGATGAAGGATCGTTTGTGCAGATAATGAAGAAGGTGCGGTCAAAAGACCGCCCCTTTTATTTCGCATTGTATTACTCTACCCCGTCCCAGCAGTAGGTGCAGATGTTCTCCTTGGAAAGGCCGATGGCCTTGACTAGGTCGTCCAGCTGCTGGTACTGCAGGGTCGTCAGCCCCAGGCGGAGGCGGATCCGCTCCACCATCGCGCTGTACCGTTCCCCCGTGCCCGAGGCGTATTCCTCGAGATGGGCCTCGTCGTTCCCTTCCAGTTCCTTGATGGCCACGCGGCCGGCCAGGTCAAGGGCAGACCGCGACCGGGAAAAATTCAGGAACTTGCATCCGTACACGAGGGGCGGGCAGGCCGGCCGCATATGGACTTCTTTGGCGCCGTAATCGTAAAGCCTCTGTATCGTGTCCTTCAGCTGGGTGCCCCGGACAATGGAATCGTCACTGAAGAGTATCCGCTTCCCCTGGATCAGCTCCCGCACCGGGATCAGCTTCATTTTGGCGACCAGGTCCCGGATCGACTGGTCCTGGGGCATGAAGCTCCGGGGCCAGGTCGGCGTATATTTCACGAAGGGGCGCTGGTATGGTTTCTTTGACTCGTTGGCGTACCCGATGGCATGGGCGACACCGGAATCGGGAATGCCCGCCACCACGTCGATGGGGGTGGTGTCGTTTTTAGCCAGGGCCGCGCCGCAGCGGTTCCGCACGGCCTCGACGTTGATGTTCTCGTAACAGGACGGGGGATACCCGTAATAGACCCAGAGGAAGGCGCATATCTGCATCCTGTTCCCGGGCTCTTTTACCGTCTTGATGCCGTTTTCCGTCATGAGGATGATTTCCCCCGGCCCCAGGTATTTCACGGTCTCGTAATTCAGGTTGGGGAAGGAGCAGGTTTCAAAGGCCGCGGCAAAGGCCCCCGGCTTTTTGCCTATCACAATGGGGGTGCGCCCCACGCGGTCGCGGGCCGCGTAGATCCCCTGATGGGTCAGGAGCAGGATGGAACAGGATCCCTCGATGGACTCCTGGGCGCGGGTGATGCCGTCGACGAAATTCGCCTCCTGGTTGATGAGCGTGGCCACCAGCTCCGTGGGGTTGATCTCACCGCCGCTCATCTCGGAAAAATGCGTGGTGCGTTTCCCGAAGGCGGCCTTTATCAGTTCTTCGAAGTTCTTGATGACGCCGACCGTGACAATCGAATACGCGCCGAGGTGCGAGTTGATGATCAGCGGCTGGTCCTCGAAGTCGCTGATGACACCGATTCCCTTGCGGCCTTTGAACTTCGGGAGGTCGTCATCGAATTTTGAACGGAACGGCGCGTTGGAAATGTCATGGATGCTGCGCTTGAAGCCGTTTTCCCCCAATACCGCCATGCCACCCCGCTTGGTGCCGAGGTGGGAATGGTAATCGGTCCCGAAAAAAAGGTCATTCACGCAGTCTTCCCTGGAAACCACACCGAAAAATCCGCCCATATGAGCACTCCTATTGAAATGTAATGTGCAGCGGGGATGCGGTCCTCTTCAGTGCATCCCGGTACAGTTCTTGCCGATTCGTTCCTCCTGTAAATAATTATTTTTGGTTTTTTGGAGAACCCGTTTTTTATGGGGGACGGGGCCCTGGTTAACGGGATGAATCGGCAAGGCCGATGATATTGCCTTCGCAGTCGGCAATCCTGGCATAGGAGCCGTTCGGGATAGGCTGCTTCGGGGTTAAGACCTTTCCGCCGGCCGCGACGACTTTCCTGATGGTGTCATCGATGGACTTCACGCCGATTACGATCATGGGCTGTTTCGCCTCGTCATTCCTTAAAAACATGCCGCCGTTGATCGCGCCTTTTTCGGTCACCATATGGTTTTCGTCGGTTTCGGCGGCATACACCAGGGTGTAGTCCATCTCCGGGACATCCATGAGCTTCCAGCCGAAGATTTCCGAATAGAATTTTGAAGCGCGGTCCTTCCTGTCATAGGGTATTTCAAAGTGAACGACTTTGTCCATGGGCAACCTCTTGATTGATTTTGTCAAAGCATACCGGGACTCCGGGAATAAGGCAAGCATCTATTGCACGGCTGCGGCTGAGCGAAGAAGGAACCTGAAAACAGAACGGGACGCCCGGGCGCCCCGTTCTGCCGGTATTGTTGCAGTTGCGGTTGCGGTGATTATTCCTTATACATGCCCTCGATGAGATCGCCGTAATTTTTCATGACTACCTTCCTCTTGATCTTGAGGGTGGGCGTGAGCTCCCCGGTCTCCTGGGTGAAAACGCGGTCGATCAGCCTGAATTCCTTGATCTGCTCCACCCGGCCGAGGGGCTTGTTCAGCTCATCCACCGTGGCCTTGAATTTTTTCACCACCTCGGGATTGGCAATGAGCTTCTTCGGGTCGGTCTCGCTTATGTTTTTCGATTTCGCCCACTTGATGAGCTCGGGAAAGTTTGGCACGATCAGGGCCACCAGGTATTTCCGCTGGTCGCCGATGATGGCGATCTGCTCGATGAGCGGGTTCTGGACGAACATCCCCTCGATGACCTGCGGCGCCACATTCTTGCCGCCGGCGGTAATGATGATGTCCTTCTTCCGGTCGGTTATTTTTAAATACCCGTCTTCGTCAATTACGCCGATATCGCCGGTGGAGAACCAGCCGTCCTTGGAGAGGACCTCCTTCGTGTCCTTCGGCTTGTTGTAGTAGCCTTTCATGACCTGCGGGCCGCGGACCAGTATCTCGCCGTCATCGGCAATCCTGCATTCGGTCTGGGGAAACGCCGGGCCGCAGGTACCCAGCTTTATCGGCTTGAGGTTCTTGAAGGTGGTCAGGTGCGTGATCGGCGTGGTCTCTGTGAGGCCGTAGCCCAGGTGTATTTCGACGCCGATGATCTGGAAAAAGGCGTTGATCTCGTCGGACAGGGGGGCGCCGCCGACACCGATGGTGATCATGCGGTCGAGACCCAGGGCGGCGCGGAGCTTCGAGTAAATCAGCCTGTCGAACAGTCGGTACATCGCGCCCGTGGGGAAGGGGATCGACTTGTTCGCGAGGATATGGGGGAGCGCTTTTCTGCCCACGCCCATGGCGGCGTTGAAGAGCGCCTTCTTGCTTGCCGGCGCGTTTCTCAGCTGGCCCATGACTCCTTCATAGATCTTCTCGAGGACGCGCGGCACGTATATTGCCAGGGTGGGCCTGATCGCTTTCAGGTCCTCGACGAGTGTTTCCGCCCCCTTGGTGTAGGCGATGGTGCCTCCCTGGCGGATCGCGGTATTGTAGCCGACCGTGCGCTCCAGCGCGTGGGAGAGGGGAAGGAGCGATACGCAGGTGAACTCATCCGGGAAGGGGTGGTGCTCGGCGAACTGCTTGACGTTGGCCACCAGGTTGCTGTGGGTCAGCATGACCCCCTTGGGGTCTCCGGTGGTGCCGGAGGTGTAGATCAGGGTCGCGGTTTCCCTGACGTCGATCTTTCTCAGGCGACGGTCAATCTCCTTCAGGTTGAGGTTCTTCCGGCCGATGGCAAGGGCGTCCGATAATCTGACGACCATCTTGTCTTTATAATCGAGGTCATCGAAGACGATGATTTCTTTCAGATGCTTGAGTTTCTTCTTTTCCTTAAGCAGGTTGTCCACCTGGAACTTGCCCGCGCACATGCATATCCTCGATCCAGAGTCGTTCAGGATGTAGGCGGCTTCCGGGCCGGAGTTGGTCGGGTAGATGGTAACATCGATCCCGCCGATGGCCAGGGTGGCGAGGTCGGATACGGCCCATTCGGGCCGGTTGCTGGAATAGATGGCTATCTTGTCTTTGGCCTTGATGCCTTTTTTAAGAAAGTAGGAAGCCAGGGCGTCGACCTGCTCACCGACTTCTCCGTAGGTGTATTCCTTCCAGCTTTTATCCTCTGCGCGGATTTTAACAAAGATTTTTTCGCGGGATTTCTCGACCTGGTTCCTGAACAGGCCGGGAATCGTCGTATCATCATAGGGTTTAAATGTGCTCATAGTAATCCTCCTATCATGACGCTTGTCCCGGCTTCTGGGAACATACTCGATAAAAACCAGTACGAGCGGCATTCATCGATATTTGAACAAATTCTGAAAGAAGGGGCACTGTTGTCAACAAAACTAATTATTTTTTAATTAAATAACTATATAATTATTTATATATAGAATATGATATAAATGTTTATTATATTTTGAATTAACAATTAACCGCTGTCCCGACAAGGACGCGAACCGCCCGGAACTAAACCAGATCCGCGAATGTCGCTTTAATCAGCTCCTTCAGGTCGATGGGTGACAGGCACACCTGGGTCCCCCGTATACCGGGGCTTATATGTATGGCATCATAGAGCTGCGCCGTCTCGTCTATGAAGGTAGGAAAAAGCTTTTTCATGCCGATGGGCGAGCAGCCGCCGCGGATATATCCGGTGACGGGAAGCAGGTCCTTCATCTTTATCATTTCGATCTTCTTGTTGCCGCTTGCCTGGGCGGCTTTTTTCAGATTCAATTCAGAGTTCCCCGGGATGACAAAAACAGTATATCCCGTTTTGTCGCCGATGGTGACCAGGGTCTTGAAAACCGTTTCCGGCGGCGCGCCGATTTTCCGGGCAACGCTTACCGCGTCCAGTTCGTCTTCGTTAACTTCGTATTCGGCCGCGGTGTATCGTATACCCTTTGATTCAAGGATCCTGATGGCATTGGTCTTGGTCATGTCATGAAGGATAATCGGCAGCCCGGGAATATGGCAAGAACAATTGCCATGATGTTTTCCCTGACATGCCCACCGGCGTCTCGCTGCCGTTCAATCGTCCGGTTTAACTGATAATCCGTATTGATCAGGCAGTCAGACCATTAAGGGTGCCTTTCGCCGGGGCGGGCGGCGGCGGGATCTGTCGCAGAAATACTTTTTAAAAAAAAGCTTGCAATAATTTAAACAATTAAACGATATACCTAATTGTTTAAATATATAAATAAATTCGGTCTCCCCTCCGGCGGACGGCGTAAGCGCCGGACTGAAACCGGGACAGGGCCATAAGAAGTGATTATCGGATTTTTTGCCAAAATAAATGGAGGAGGATTGCCTTATGAAGATTGTCTTTGTTATCGACAGCTGGAACGGCGGTAACGGCGGTGTTGTGGCAACCAAGCGGATCGTGGATGAGCTTATAGCCCGGGGCCACCAGATACGGGTCGTTTCCACCGGGCAGCACGAGGGGCCCTATGAATTCTTCGAGGTTCCCGGTTATTACCTGCCCTTCGTCAGGGAATCGCTGGAAAAAATGAATTTTCTGTTCGCCCGGGGCAAGACCAGCGTCCTGAAGAAGGCCTTTCAGGGGGCTGATCTCGTGCAGGTGCAGTTCCCATTCTTCGGAGCTCGCAATGCCGTCAAGGTGGCGAAAAAAATGGGTGTCCCCGTGACCGGGGCATGCCATGTTCAGCCGCAGAACATCATTGCCGCCATGGGCAAGGAAGATCCGCTGATGGAAAAGATGTTTCATGCCCTCTTTAACTTCTGCCTCTTCAAGCAGGTGGATTCCATCCACTGCCCGTCGTCCTTCGCGGCGCGGATGCTCCTTGAGCATGGGAGCAATGCCCACTTCCGGGTCATCTCCAACGGCATCCCCCGGGAATATCACCCGCGCCGGGTGTCGAGGCCGCACTGGTTTGCCGACCGGTTCGTGATCCTGAATATCGGGCGCCATGCCATGGAAAAGCGGCAGGGCCTGCTCATTGAGGGTGTGATGAAATCGAAATACAGGGAGAACATACAGCTGGTCCTGTGCGGGAAGGGCGAGGATACCGAAAAGCTCATCGAGAGTGGCAGAAGACTGCCGGTAAGACCGCTCATCGAGTATGTTACCCAGGAGGACAAGCTCCTTTACCTCAATGCCGCCGACCTGTACCTGCATTCCTCCGTGGTGGAGCTGGAAAGCCTTTCCTGCCTGGAGGCGATCGGATGCGGACTTCCCTGTCTCATAGGGAATTCTCCCCACAGCGCCGCTCCGCAATTCGCCCTGGATGAGCGTTTCCTCTTTACCGTGGACGACAGCGATGCCCTGGCGGAAAGGATCGATTACTGGTATGAAAACCGCGAGGCCCTCGCCGGGCTCAGGAAGTCGACCCTCGAGATGGCGGAGAATTACCGGATGGACCGGTGCATCACCGAACTGGAGGAATTCTTCCGTGAGGCAGCGGCCGGAACTCTCGGCGCGGGGGAAATCTCCGGCGACGTGACGGACATCCAGAACGATTTCTATTTAACCGCTTCGAAGAGACGCTCGGCGTGAAGGGCCGTCAGAGGTATTCGATATGAACATGAAACGAAGGCCGGAGATACCCCGGGATAAAATAATTCAGGTCAATAACATCAGGAAGATCGATTTTGACAAGCCGTACAAGTTCATCTACATGGACTGGTGGTACGATGCTCTTGTCGCGGTTCCCTTTCTGATCTCGTATATCATTACCATCTTCTGCGCCATGTTTTACGGGTTCAGGTCCATCGGCAGGAAAAACCTGAGAATACTGGGACGCCAGGGCTGCATCACCATTTCGAATCACTGCCATTACTTCGATACGGTGTTCGCCAATTTCGTGGTCCTGCCGAAGCCGCTCCACACCGCGGTGGCGCAGAGGAACTGCGAGGTGCCCATCGCCCGGCAGCTTCTCAGGATTCACCGCGCCTTCCCCATCCCCGCCAACGGCCGCGGTCTTGAAATGATAACCGGCCCCGTCGGCGAGGCCCTGAAGAGGAAGCACCATGTTCATTTTCTTCCCGAGGGGGACCTTGTCCTGCTGAGCCAGACCATACACCGGTTCAAGCCGGGAGCCTTTATCCTTTCATGCGCCCACCAGGCCCCCATCGTGCCGATGGTCTACATCATTAAGCGGAGAAAATTCCGCGGAAAGGAGATGGGACCGGCATGGATAAAAATCACCCAGGTGATAGGAGAGCCGATGTTTCCGCCGCCGCTGAACGGCGACGGCTCGCTTCCGAGGGATAAAATAGAAGAGATGGCGGAACGTGCCGCCTCCTGGATGGAAGATACCATCGCACGATACCATCAAGAGTATGCATCATGACAGCGGTGACCGGGAATATGAAAGAGCTGATAGTCATTGATGCCATCACCAAGACGTACCATCTCGGCGAGGTCAGGGTGGAGGCGCTGAAAGGCGTTTCCCTCGGTATCCATGAGGAGGAGTTCACCATAATCGTGGGAAGAAACGGTTCGGGCAAATCCACCCTCCTGTACCAGCTCGGACTGCTGGACCGTCCGGACTCGGGCAGCATTTTCTTCGAGGGCCGCGAGGTCAGCCGGATTTCCGACAGGCACCGGCGGCACCTCAGGCTTACCTACCTGGGGTACATCTTTCAGGACTATGCCCTGATATCGGAATTGACGGCGCTGGAGAATGTGATGGTCCCCGCCATGATGCTGAAGAACAGGACCGATGCCAGGGAAAAGGCAAGGAGCCTCCTGGAAAGGGTCGGCCTCGGGGCGCGGCTGAACCATCTCACCCGGCAGCTGTCCGGCGGGGAACAGCAGAAGGTGGCCATCGCCCGGGCCATGGTCAATGATCCCCGGGTCATCATCGCGGATGAGCCCACATCCAACCTGGACTCCATCGCCGCTAAGGACGTATTGAAAACGTTCGAGATGATCAACAACGAACACGGCCATGCCATTGTCATGGTCACCCACGAGCAGGAGGAGACCATGTACGCAAAGAAGCTGATTCGGTTGTCCGACGGGAGAATGCAATGATCGGCGAATGGAAAATCCCCTTCTTTCTGGTCGTGAGGTATCTCAGGCGCGGAAGCAAATGGACCTTTTCTTTCATCGTGCTCCTCATGTCCATCGCCTTCGTGAACCTGATTTTCGTGACCGCCCTTTTTAACGGCATCATCGAGGCGGTCAACAACCAGGTGATAGACACCCACATGGGCCATATCTATATGCTTCCCCCGGAGGGATCTGAGTATTTGGACGGCATAGGCGCCGTGTCTGACAGGATACAAAGCCTGGAGAAGGTGCGCGGTGTCAGTCCCCACCTGTATGTTCCCGGGAGGATCATGTATAAGAACATAAGCGGCAACTGGCAGATTGTCGCGATCGATCCGGACAAGGAAAAGACCGTTACCAATGTATCAAAAAATATGATCGAGGGCGCTTATCTGGAAAAGGGCGATACCGACCAGATCATCCTGGGGCGCCAGATAGCCGGGGGTAAGAACGTGGAAATGAACGCCCTTTCCTTCCGCGGCGCCAGAACCGGGGAATCGGTCGTTCTCGATGTGGGGGGCTTCAGAAAAACGTTTACTATAAAAGGTATTTTCCACACCAGGTTTCTCGATACCGACAAGCGGGCCTTCATCAGCCGCACGTTTCTTGATGAGACGATACCCGGAATGAGCGGCGTTGCTTCAAGCATGATCATCCGTATTGATAAAACGGGGGATGAGAAAAAAGTGATTCGCCTGCTTGAGAAGATGAAGATCCCGGGTAAACTGTTCTCCTGGAATGAAGTTGCCGGATACCTGGATTCGGTCACAAAAAGCTTTACCCACATAAACACGCTGCTGACCATGGTCGGCATGCTGATCGCGGCCATCACCATTTTCATCGTCATATACGTCGACCTGTCATCAAGGCGTCAGCAGATAGGGGTGCTCAGGGCCATCGGCATCAGGCCCTCTCTCATCCGTTTTACCTATGTCCTGCAGACCCTGGTCTATTCCATGGCGGGAATCCTGATCGGGCTGCTGGTCCTTCTCCACGGCATCGCGCCCTGGATGGAGAAGCATCCCTTTGAAATGCCCATCGGCGACGCCGCGCTGGTGATCGATTACCATGACCTGCTGTTCAGGGCGGTATTGATCATTATCGTGGCCGTGCTGTCCGGTTTGACGCCGGTCTTTATCGCTACCAAGGGGAAAATACTTGATGCCATTTTCAACAGGTAAGGCATAGCACGCCGCTATAACCGGGATCCGCGCGTCCTTTCCGCAGGTCATGGCCGTGGCGGGGCGTCTGAGCTTCCTGCCGTACCTGCTCCGGGCGATCCTGCAGATACAGTTAAAACCCGCGCCATTCTTCCGATTTTAGAGGCGATAATATGTTCTTGACAGTAATGGCGATGTATTGTTTTCAATTAATAGCAGTTTGCTGAAAAACAGCAAACTGCTAAGCGATACATGGATGTATCGCCATTTTTCGAGGCGTTAGCCGAGATAAATGTGAGGTTTTACGAATTCACTTCGAAAAACCGGCCCTGAAAAACTCCATGTAAGGAGTTTTTCAGGAAACTGTTAGAATTATACCGGACAATATACTGAGCCATGAAACGGAAGAATAACCCGCCGAAAGAAGATGTTAAGAAAGAAATCATCATCAAGTCCCGCGAAATTATTTCCAAGATGGGATACAAGAAATCAAGCACCGAAGAGATAGCCAGGTCGTTGAATAAAACCAAGGGCGCCCTGTATCATTATTTTGAAAACAGGGAGGAGATCATCAAGGAAGTCCTGAAGTATGAGGGACAGCTGGTAAAGGAGGCCGTCAGCGAGGCCCTGGTCAAAGAGAAGGAACCGGATAAGCAGCTCCACAGTTTTTTCCTCATACGGGCCCGGCAGGTATACGAGCTCTGGTCGTTTTATCAATCGGTGATTGCCGAATATTTCAACCGGTATTCCTTCATCATGAGCACCCTGAGCGAATACACGTCCGAGGAGCAGTCGATCCTTGAGGGCATCCTCAGGGACGGGAACAGGAAGAAGGTCTTCAATGTGAAGAATGTCAGGCTCACCTCAAGCGCCCTCATAAAGGCGATGAGGGGATATGATTTCTTCATGTTCCAGGGCGTGCGTTTTGAGGACATCGAGGATGAAATATCCGAAACATTGCGGGTTCTGATCAGGGGCCTGGGCTGACAGGCTTTCGTTGTTGCACCCTCTTCGGCGTGACCGATATGCCCCGCCGCGCAAAGTACGCGCCGGAACCTTCCGTGCCGCGGTACCGGGGATGGGAGGCGTATCAGGTGGAGATTGTGCCGCGTCGGAAGAAATCCGGCATGTAAGGGAGGGATTCAGTTTCCTTTCTATTTCATTTTTTTCAGCACGATAAGGGTAATGTCATCGGCAATCGTGTAGGTTTCCAGTTCCTTGAGAATACGATTCATTATTTCATTCACGGTACCGGCGGCATTGCCTTCAAATAGGGACTGCAGTTTTTCATAAGAAAAAAAGTTTCCTGCCGCATCCTGCGCCTCGATAATGCCATCGGTAAATATCAGCAGCGCGTCATTTTCTTCAAGCGACAGGTTCTGGTTTTTCTGTTCATCCTGGAATTTCAGCTCGCTTATAAAAATACCGCCGGGGTATATATAATCAGATTTTCCCTTTTTGCCGTTATATAAGAGAAAGGGCTGGTGCCGGCCGGTAAAAAGAATCGTCCCGCCCTTCGCAATCTGAAATACCGTGAGGAGCATGAATTTCTGCTCATTCATTGACGAAATATTATGCGAGATCGTGCGGGATATGATCCGGACCAGATCGGTGGGCGCTATGCCGGGTTCTTTCTGGATAATTGCGCGGATCGCTGACTGCGCCATCATCATGATCAGCCCGGCCGATACCCCGTGGCCCGATACGTCACCGATGGTTAACCAGGATGTGTCCTTGCCGGGTATAATGTCGTAATAGTCTCCGCCAACCGCTTCGGCGGGTTTCATGTATGCCGCAATCTCGTAGCCGGGAATTGCCGGTTTCCTGGGGAGCAATACCGTTTGAATCTTCATGGCGAGTTTCATCTCGCCCCAGAGGGCGTCCCTCGCCTGGATGAGTTCACTGGTCCTTTCCGCGACCTTGTGTTCCAGATGGATGTTGAGTTTTTCAACTTCTGAACATACGTTTGCGAATTGTATCACCAGGGTGTTGGACATGCTCAGTATGACAAACATGAAACCGTATTCCATGAGATAGATGAAGTTAAATAAATTGCTTCCGGTAAACGTGTCGGAGAAGGCGCAGACAAAAAACAGGAACAGCGAGAGCAGGTTTTGCAGCACCGCCCGGTCCCTTGTCCTCCGGTAGTGCCTTACCAGCAATATGCTGGAGTATAGAACAAGAATAAAAGAAACGGTAACCAGCAGGTACGGTATAAGCCCCGGCACTGCCTCGAAATAGGTAACGGTAATGCCGCAGGCCAAGGTTATTTCGCGGACCATGGGATTTGACAGCGTCAGCGTGAGAGTTCCCTCGTAAAACACAATGATGGCGGTCATTATAATATAATACACCGTGACGCCTTTCAGCAGTTTCATGTTCCGGGTCCTGGTGAATTCCAGGATAAATAAAAAAAGAATTACAGAGATGAGGGAAATAAAAATGAAATTCGCCTTCTGCCGGTATATTCCCTGGTTGACGGATGACGCATTATAGAGACCGGCGCAGCTCATGTCATAGAGAAACAGGGAAAAACAGGTGAGGGCGAAGTAGAGATGCAGGCGTTTTTTCATCCGCAAGAAATAGAGTATATAGTACATCCCGATAATAATGCAGATGCCCGCCATTATTGCCGGTGGTACCGCATACCATTTCATATGGTAATAATGATACTCCGGATATAAATTATAGCAAGGAATTTTTTGTTTCAGGCCGTCGGGGACGTCTGCCGGCAGCACTCATTAAACAGCATGATCAGGTCATCCCTTGAAAGCTCCTCGGTTTCATTGAAGAAAGCCGATGACCGCTGCAACATCCATTCGTTCCGCGGCGCGCGGACATTATAATATACCGACGGGAAGAACTTGACGCCGAGGCCCCTCAGGAACGCCACGGTGTCCCGCACCTCGTCCTTTGTCTGCCCGGGCAGGCCAAGGATAAAGTATGCGCGCACGTTCATGCCGAGCTTCCGCGCTGCCCGGGCAATGCGGCCAAAGTGTCCCGATTCGAAGGGCCTCCCCTGTTTTTTCTGCAGTTCGGCGGAATGGCTCATGAGGGATATGTTAAGCTCGCCGAAGCCGGCCTTTGCCATGAGGGAGAGGATGTCCTCGTCCATCTGTTCCAGGGACACGCCGTTCATGGCGGTGCAGTCGAGGCGCGTGCCGGCAGACTCCTGAAAGGCGATGAGCTCCTCAAGAAGGGCCGCGGCGCGCTCCCGCGACGCGAAGAGGTTGTCGTCCTCAAAATTGATCATGGAGACATTGAACCGCTCCGAGCATTCCCGCACCTCCGCGATGACCGGGGCGACGCTTCGTACGCGATACGTCCCGCCCCACACGGCATGGACCGTGCAGAAGCCGCAGCGGTTAGGGCAGCCGCGGGAAGTTATCATCGCCGCAGCCCTCTTCCGGTAGACACTGAAGTCGCGGTCGGCAAGGGCGTCCCGGGCGGGGAGGGGGAGTGAGTCTATGTCCACGACGCCGCCTTCTCCGCGGCGGACAACGGCGCCGCGGTCCAGGCTGATGATGCCGGGAATACGGGATATATCGCCGCCAGACCCGACGCAGTCCATGATGGCGGCGGCCGCCGCTTCGCCCTCCCCGGGGACCACGAAATCGGCCCCGGCCTCGCGCAGGTGGTATTCGGGGTACAGGGCCGCGTGGTAGCCGCCGGTCACCACCGGGGCTCCGGGCGCGGCCTCCTTCGCCAGTTCTATGACGGTCTCGGTTTCGCGATGATAGGGCGTAAAGAGCGATGGAATGAAAATGACGTCCGCCTTCGCCTCCTTCACCCGCCGGTGGATCTCCTGGAAGCTGAGGCCGAAATGCGAGTAGTTTCTGAAGGGAAACCGGTACCGAGGATCCGGGTGCCCGATGTATCCGCTCAGGTAGGAAAACTCGTCGGGGAGGGGAATGACGCGCTTTCCCGGCGAATGGCCGTTGATGAGGACCGCCTCGTGGCCCGCGGACCGTACCGCCGCCATGAGGTAAAGAAGACCCAGGGGCTGGCGCCGTATCGACGTGGAGTAGAAGTCCCGTACGGGGGGATTGATGAAACAGGCCCTCATTTTCCGCGGGAACGGCGCCCCGTGCCGCTGCGGCCGGAAACGGCGAAGTAGAGATGGTAGGCGCAGTCGGGACCGACCAGTTTCGCCGCTTCCTCGGGGGGAAGGGACGTTTTTCCTTCAAGGATCAGTCTCCGGTACTTGTATTTCAGCCGGGCTATTTCCGCTTCAGCGTCCTTCATCGCGTGTGGTCCCTTCCATAAAATTTTTTATCCTTGGTTAATAATATATAAGGGTGGGAATAAAGTCAAGGAAGGCAATCCTTATTTTTTTTGGATAAAATTGTTGAAAAAGAATAGGGATTGCTCCATCATAAATACAACTCTTATCAGGGCTGTTGCCGCTTAACCGCCTGAAATCGTCATATACGGGGGAAACATTGAAAACAGGAATACACAGCATGTCCGCCCTGCTGGTCTGCGCGGCGTCGGTTTTTTGCGCGGCCGGCCTGCAGGCGGAGCAGAAGACCATTGTGGACTATTACCGGCTCCTGGATCAGTCAAGGCTCTCAGGGAGCAAGTTTGTTTTTTACCGGGACCGGGGCGCGTGGCGGACAAAGTCCCCCGTCACCGACGTGGAGCTCTCCCCTGTCGTGGATATTCCCGGCGGCTACCTGCAGGTGTCCGATCCGGGGACCGGCGGCGGCACCTACATCCAGGAAACGGCGCTCTTCATCACCCGGTCGGGCGCCGCGTACCTGGGCGTGAACGAAACGACCTTCAATGGCGCCTACTTTGAGCGGGCCATCCGCTTCTACCGCTACGACGGCGTGAAGCTTGTTCCCGATGATGCCGTGCTCCCGGCCGTTGAGCCCCGGCTTTTTTTCAAAAGCGGATATAACGTCTCGCCCGTGCTGAAAAAGGTCCAGGTCGGCTATGCCCTCCCCCGGAAGGGGACCACGGTGACGGCCTCACTGGACACGACAATGCTGGAGCGCGCGGCAGAAAGCGGCGACTATCCCCCGGCGGAAGCGGAGCTGAGCCGGGAGGCCCTGAAGAATGTCACCTATGGGAAGATAGAGCTGAACTGGGACATGGTTAAGGGCCGCTTTTTCATCGGCAGAAAAATCAAGTGAGTGGGGGCGGTTAAAACACCGCCCCCTGGGTCTGGCCGTGGTTGGTCTTCCGGTCATATTCCTCCGATTCCCTGCTAATGTTTCTCAGCGTTTCGGCCCATGCCAGGCTCGCGGCGAGACAGTCCATGGCGCGCACCCGCTGCCTGTTCGTCTCCACCATCCTGTAAACGATGTCCACGTGGCCCTGCTCGTGCCGGGCAAGGTTATTCCAGTATGTCCGGAACTTTCTCTGCAGCTCCGGCTCCTGTTTCTCCGGGTTCCATGAAGGGAGGGTTACGGTGCAGGTCACGGTGACCTTCCTGCAGTTCCAGGAAAGGTTCCAGTCCGTGTAGGCATGCCAGCCGCGGGGCCCCTTCCTTTTCATCTCGTCGCGGAGCTCCTCCGCGGTCGAGCCGGATATGCTGTAGTGCGCGACCTTCGCGTTTTTAATCACGAACCGTGGAGGCAGGTCGCCGCCGGAGACGGCCGCCGGCGCTGCCGCGGCGATAAGTGAAGCCAGAATGATCCCGCACGCTCCTTTCATTCCAATCACCTCGTTCCAGCTTTTTTGATTATGCAAAGGCTCATGATTTTCTGTTCGGGTCCATAGGGAGCCGGCTTCGAGACGTACCATTTTCCGGCGGCGTTGTAGGTGAATGTCCGGGGCCCGCCGCGGGGATGCATCTTTTCGGTATACTGGGCTATGGTAAGGGCGGAGCCTTTCAGAGTCCACCTGATCGTGCCGGTCACCGTGCCGCTGTTGTCCCGTTCCTCGAAGGTCCCGCCGCCGTCGGCCCTGAACACAAAGGACGTCGAGGGGCAATCGTACGGCGATTCCGGGCCTGGGAAGCATTTGCACATGATCCTCCAGGCCCCGGCCATCGCGGCGTTGCCCGCATCGGCCGGCTTTTCACCGACAGGCCTGCCGTTGTTCCATGTCCCCTTAACGGTCTTCCCGCCGGCGTAGCGCATGGTCCCGGTTCCGTTCATGGCGCCCTTTTTCCATTGCCCGGTGTAGCGGTCGCCGTTCTTCCATCTCATGGTGCCGGTTCCATCCATCTTTCCGCCGGAAAAAAATCCTTCGTACCACTCCCCGGAAGGCCAGCCCAGGGCCCCCCAGCCGTCGAACAGGCCGTTCTTCCATGATCCGCGGTACCTCCTTCCGTCCTTCCAGGTCATGGTGCCTTTGCCGTCCATGACGCCGTCTTTCCACTGGCCGGTATAGGTGTCGCCGCTTGCCCAGGTCATGGTGCCGGTGCCGTCAACGCAATTGCCCTCCGCGCACTGCTGCGCCCGGAGTCCGCCTCCGGCAAGGAGCATCATCAATGCCATTGAAAGACCGATGCAGGTGCGTTTCATCGGCGGATCACCTTCTTCAGGCTTTGCATGGTCTGTACCGTATCAGGCCGCGGGCAATTGTCAAGAATAAAGGAAGGGGATGAGGATCACCTTTTTATGACTTCAATTATGCAGAACAATCCATGGCCGCAGCCTGCAGCATTCTTATAGCCAAGCTCAAGGTTTCTAATGACGCAGGCTGTCTGGGGGCCCATTACGCTGGCCCAGAAGTCCGTGACGGGGAATCTCAACGCGTTCCGGTACAGCCAGGAGAGTATATCCAGATCCTCGGCAGGGGATGCATCAATATTCTGCAGGACACTGTTCATTACGGCCCTGTTTGAGTCCGCCAGGGACCCTATGAAGGAGATAATATATTTCCATTGTCTCGTGTAATGGTTCAGTCTGCCGAGGACCGGTGACGGAAGGCTCCCGGCATAATTATGAGTGTGATCCAGATCTATGACCAGGTCGTTCAGAACGCCGCTCCGTTCCACGCCGTAGTATCCAAGTCGAACAGCGGTTTCATAGAATTCAGTTTTCATACTCATTACGTATCATTTCCCTGTTCCAAACAGACCTGGATAGAGGGGCGATTCATCATCGCATCTCTTCCTTGGTTCCTGCTGGTATTTATAATGGTGATTGTATTACTTGAACTGCATTAAAGACAGTGAGCAACTTGATACAATAAATTTAATTATAAATGAATTTTTATAAATAAATATTTATTAAAAATGAAAATTATATTGACAACACCCCTTCCAGGCTATATTATTAATACAACAAATGATTAAGATTTTGAAGAAAAATTGGATAATTGTATCTATTTTTTATTATTTGAATATAATAATTTTAATAAAAAATTACTCCTGGGCCTGGCAGTCGTTATAATCGCAATGGCTGCTTTCTTATTATTTTGTTCAGATTTGACGGATAATGGAGTGTATTATGAGCTATAAGAATAGAGGCGAAAATAAAGAATCCGGTAAAAAAGAAAATATTGTATTTGATAAAGGCACCATTGTTACTATGATAGTTCCCCTGGTAATAATTTTTGCTGCCATGTTTCTGGTATTTTATATTGCCGGTGTATTTGAATAATGCGCCAGTTGGGTGGAACCTGAACATCAATGGATATCGGATCATCATTAAAAAAAATCAGGCTGCATAAAAAATATACAATCACGGAAGTCGCTCAGCGGATCAATGTTTCAGCCAGCCTCCTCTCGCAGATTGAAAACGGCAAAATCACGCCTTCACTCCAGTCTCTGGAGGAACTGCTAAAATTTTATGCCGTGAATTTTTCGGAATTTTTCAGGCAGGTTGAACAGAAGAAGTACGTTTTCGTAAGCGAGGCTGACGCCGAAACCATGGTAAATGACAACCATGGCATAAAGCTCACGCTTCTTGCGTCGAAACTGCAGAACAACGCCCTGGAATCTTTTATTGTTGATATCAGCCGGGGAGGGAGCCTGGAACTGGCCAGGCTTGATGATCAGGCCAACGGCGAGAGAATAATCTATGGAATGTCCGGGTCTGTCGAAGCCCTGCTCGACGATGAATCGTTCAGGATCAATAAGGGCGATTCAATCAACTTCAAGGCATATGTATCGTGTAAAATAATCAACAGCTCTCCCGGTGAAGCGCAAATACTGGTATCGGGGATGCCCCCGCTGGTTTTGTAGGGCGGCTCGCCCTGTTCCACCGGACCGCTGCTCATGCAAAGATAAGGATCAGTGACATGAGGGAAAGAACGAGCGAAATTATTCACATTGTGACGCAATTCGGGAAGTCTATAATCATCATAATGGTCATCGGCCTGGGGGTGCACCTGTCGGTCATGCTGATCGATCTCCTGGTGATAAACAAGCCCCTGTATTTCAATCTGGAGAGTAATTTTATCGATTCCGCTTTTTCGTCGCCGATGGTTCCGATAATTGCCGCGTACCTGGTTTTTTCCCTGCTGCTCTATCTCCTCTGGCAGAAAATGAGGCAGGCCGTCATCGCGGCGCGGGAAACGGAAATGCGCCATGAAAAGCAGAGGATGATGCTGGATACGCTCCAGAAAACGGTGGCCATCCTGGGGGAACACATCACCGCGCACAATTCCGAGATCCAGATGTGGATCGCCGATATTAAGATGAAGAAAAAACAGCCGCCCCGGGCCGTGGAGGAATCGAGCAGAAGGATATCGGCCGCCCTCGGCGCACTTTCCGAGATCGCTTTTCTCTCCGGGCAGACGGGGGCAGGAATGTCCGGCGCCGGGGCCGTGAAGGACATGAAGGATATCGAGTCGCTGCTTAAGAATAAAATACGCGAGGCCGACGTCATGGGAGCAGCGGCGGAAATCACGCGAAGTGCGGGGAAAACGCATTAAATGAAACGCAACCACTACCCGCTTTTCTTCCCTGCGATTGCGGCGGCCGTTGCTTCGCCGGCTTCGTCATATGCTTCATCCGGGGCGTCGCATATAGACGGGACCAGCGTCTCCCTGCTGTGGGTCATTCCCTTCGTGGGTATATTGCTGTCGATCGCCCTGTTTCCCCTTGTTGCGCCCCGTTTCTGGCACCGCCACTACGGGAAGATCTCCTTTTCTGGGGCCTGCTGTTCATATCCCTGTTCACCCTGAACTTCGGGTGGGGCACCAGCGCCTATTACGTGCTGGAGGTCTATCTCCTTGAATTCATACCCTTTATCACGCTCCTCATGGCCCTCTTTACGGTGTCAGGCGGGATACATCTCAGGGGGGCACTGGCGGGGACCCCGGGGGTGAATGCCGCAATCCTCCTCCTGGGAACGTTTCTGGCCAGCTGGATGGGGACCACGGGCGCCGCCATGCTGCTGATTCGGCCCCTCATCAGGGCCAACGAAGGGCGGACCCGTAAAACCCATGTCATCGTTTTCTTCATTTTTCTCGTCGCCAATATCGGGGGTTCGCTCACGCCCCTCGGCGATCCACCGCTGTTCCTGGGATACCTGAAAGGGGTGAGTTTCTTCTGTACCACGCGCCACCTCATTATGGAAATGATGACGGCGACGGCAATTCTTATCGTATTGTTCTATGCCATCGATACGATTGTTTACCGCCGAGAGCCGGTTAAACAGGAACCGGCACGGGGAGGCGAAAAAATTTCCTTTGAAGGCAAGGCCAATTTCATTCTCCTGGCGGCTGTTATTGGCGCCGTTATCGCATCAAGCCTGGACCTGGGCACGGCCTTTACCATCCATCACGTGCCGGTACCGCTTGCGTCCGTCATGCAGGTTGCCCTTCTTCTCGCCATAACAGCGGCGTCTATCCTGATAACGAAAAAGGAAGTCCGCGTGGCCAATGAGTTCTCCTGGGAGCCGATCCGGGAGGTGGCGAAGCTCTTCGCCGCCATCTTTATCACCATGGTGATGCCCTTCGCAATGCTCAAGGCCGGCGCCTAAGGCCCCCTCGGCATCGTGATTCGCAGTGTCGTCGACGGCAACGGAAGGTTCATCAACGCAAATTTTTTCTGGGCCACGGGTTTTCTTTCGAGTTTCCTCGACAATGCCCCCACCTACGTGGTGTTCTTTGAAACGGCGGGCGGTAACGCCGCCGAGCTCATGACGAAATACGCCGATACCCTTGTGGCCATCAGCTGCGGCGCCGTGTTCAGGGGGCTAACACCTATATCGGCAATGCCCCTAATTTCATGATGAAATCGATCGCCGAGGAACGGGGCGTTAAGATGCCGAGCTTCTTCGGGTACATCCTTAAGTATTCCATTCCGGTTTTAATCCCGGTTTTCATTATTATAACACTGCTTTTTTTTAACAGGTAAAACGCCTGCGCAGGAACTTGCGTATGTATAGCCGGGCAGACGCCGTGCTCCCCTCCTGGTGAAATGCGGTTGACTTCCCAGGGAGCTCGTGCGACCCTTCACCGGCGTTGGTCATCGGGAGGCGTTCCCCGCGAACCCGGCCCGCCGACATGATCTGAGGAGGTCCTCGGCAATGAATAAAAAAAAGCTGATAGCCGTCGCGGGAATAGCCGCGCTGGCCGTTATCGTCCTGACCCTGGCCCTGAGGAAGAGGGGGGACGAGGGTTTCGTTATCGACCAGAACCAGGGCATCAAGCTGAAGGACATAGAGCTGTATTACGGCAGGGTCGATTTCAACGATAATTCCGTGAAGGAGTATTTCGCGGACAGCGTCATCAACCCCTACACCCTGAAGTTTTTCATGTCCATGGACGAGAAGTTCAAGGACTCCAAGAACCTTGAGGACCACATGGAGCGGGCGCGGCAGTATCTCTATTCGGTCCTCCCCCAGGATGAGGCCGACAAGATCCTCGCCCTGTACAAGGTCTACATGAACTACCAGATCAGCCTTGCCGATAAAACGAAGGAGTGGGGGACCCCCAGGACCGCCGAGGAGGCCATCGCGCTTCTCCACAGGCTCCAGGATTACCGCCGCGAGGTCTTCGGCCGGGAGAATGCCGACGCCCTCTTTGGCGCCAGCGTAAAGGCCCAGGAATATCCCCTGCGCCGAGGGGCCATCGTTTCGGACAAGGACATGTACGGCGCGGAAAAGGAGAAAAAGCTCAAGGAGCTGGACAGGGCGATGTGGGCCGACGAGGCGAACAGCGTGGAAGCATACGCCAAACCCTATACCCGCTACCAGGAGAAGCTCAAGATCTACCAGAAGGACCTGTCTGAAATGAAGACCGACGATGAGCGGCAGAGCAGGATCAGACAGTTCCGGGAGGAGTTCTTTACCGCTGACCAGGTGAAGCGCCTTGACGAGGTCGACCGTGTCATCGCCGATGAGCAGAAAAAGGAAGATAACTACCGCGCCCTCGAGCAGCGGATCAGGAGCGATCCGAACCTTGACGGCGACGAGAAGGAGCAGAAGATACGGGAGCTCCAGGACCGGACCTTCGGTGACGAGGCGGACGCGTTCCGCCGCCGTCAGGCCATCGAGCGGGGTCTGGAGCAGGTGGGGAGATAGGCCGCTGCCCCGGCGCCTCCCCGCGGTTGGCTCGACCGACAGGTATCGGCACGATCAGCCGTTCCGGCGTGGTGCAGGTCGCCCCATTGGTTTCCGTCCAGAATAGAAGTTGACAATTTCTTTGTCCCCCGGCCAGTTAATATACAATAAAAAAATGCCGTGGCTGCGGGCGCGGCGTTAATGCCGGGGAGCGATGGATTATCATGAGCCGGGATTTTACTTTCAAATCTCTGATTGCCGTTTCAGCTGCTTTCGTGATTCTTGTAAGCATGGGCCGCTTTTCCCCTGGTGAGGCAAAGCCGGAGGATCCCTCAGTCTCGTCGCTGGATGCGCCGTTCTCGCTCGCAGGGGAATGGAAGATCGCCATCGGTGACGATGCGAATTATGCCGCACCGGGATTCAACGATGCCGAGTGGGACACCGTGAACCTCCCGGGAAACCTCATGACCCGCGTGATCGCTAAAACGACCGGCCTGGCCCGCACCGAGGGGGTCGTCTGGCTTCGAAAGACCATCCGCATCGACCAGAACCTGCCGAGGGAAGACCTGGGCCTCGTCCTGGGCAGGATCGGGAACGCCGATGAAACCTATTTCAACGGGACCAGAATCGGCGCCATGGGTGAATTCGAGCCCGACGCCCACTCCATGTGGAACCATCCCCGATACTACACAATCAGCCGCGATTTCGTCCGCTATGGCGCGGACAATGTCATAGCGGTGCGGGTTTCATACTACGTCTTCGGCGAAGTCCTTGGTGATTTGGCGATAACGAACATGAAGGACTGGAGGGCCAGGCGGGACATGGGGAAGTTCCTCCTCATCGACCTGTGCTACTTCGTCATCGGCATGGGGCTCACCCTGCTGTTCATTACCGCTTTCTTCTTCATCAGGCGTCCCTCTTCGCAGGAATACCTGTTCTACTGCCTGCAGCTCCTCTGCGGCCTCATCATGGTCATGGAGCTTTGCACCTACTGGAACCCGTACGGGTCGCTCCTGAACCGCTTCAAGATCCTTGCCTTCGGGTGGGCGGCGGTGAACGTCGTGTATCCCATTTTTCTCCACCGGATCTACGACCTTAAAAGAAAGAAGATCGAGATCGCCCTCTGGATATATGTCGCCATGGTCACCGTCATCGCCCTGTTTTTTGTCGATACCGCCGGCCTGCGAGTCAACGGCATCATCATGATCATCGTGACGTTCCTCATCGGCCCCTATAATATCTCGTGCCATGTTTCAGCCCTGCGCAGGAAGCACCCCTACGCGAAGCCCTTCAGTTTTTTCGGCATTGTCATCGTCATCGCCGCGCTCCACGACGGCGTCCTTTACCTGATGAAGTTCATCGGCGCCGACCTGAACATGTTCGGTTCATGGTTCCAGTTCATGATATTCCAGTACGCGGCTGCGGGTCTCTACGTGGGCACGGCCCTGGTGCTGGTGGTGCGTTTCGCGAAGATCATGGACGACATCGAAGACCTCAATACCAGCCTTGAGAACTTTGTCATCGAGAACGCCCTTCTGAACGAACGCCTGAGCGAAAAGGACGAATCCCGGAAGAGGGGTCCCTATCCGGTCATATCCGATATGGCGGAGGAGAAGATCCAGAAGGTCATCAATTACATCCACGAGAACTACACCTTCGATATTTCCCGCGAGGGCCTCGCGGCGACCGTGGACGTCCATCCGGACAGCCTGGGCAAGCTTTTCAAGTCGGTGACCAGTAAAAAGCTTGGGGACTACATCAACGAGCTCCGGGTCAAAGACGCCGCGAAAAAGCTTGTTGAAACCGATGATAATGTCATTAATATCGCCTTTTCCGTGGGCTTTGACAGTCTCAGGACCTTTAACCGTGTATTCCCCAAATTCATGAGTATGACCCCGGAAAAATACCGGAAAGAATTCAAGAAATAACCGGCCTGTCGATAAACGGTGAACCAAAATCCCTGAAAAACCTTTCCGTAAATAATTTTACCGGTAACTCCCGCCATTGGCAGGTAAATCCACGAAATTGCAGGCAGAGGGTCATTTTATATTGTCTATCTGCTTCGTTAATTATATCAGGCGTTATTGATATCTTCACACACATCCTTCGCATAATAAATATTGTATACAGCGGACAATGTAAGATCGATCTCCTTTTGGCAAGACAGCTGGACGGTTTTTATGCTAAATATAACCGTACCGTCTGGATGGTTTTTATAATCCAGTTTGTTGTAAAAGAAGATCAGGAGGAAAACATGAAAAGAATAGGTCTGTTAACAATAGGTTTGTTACTTGTTACAACGTTCCTCTATGCTGGAGGAAGTTCCAGTCAACCGACAAAATATCCTGTTGTCCTGATCCACGGGATAGCTATGAATGATATAAACATCCTTGGCGTCGACTATTTTTACGGCATCAAGGGCGAGTTAGAAGATGAAGGTTTTACGGTTTTTGTCACCACACAAGACTGTTTCAACAGCACCGAAAACCGCGCAAGGGAGGTTTTCCAGCAGCTACTCAGCATCAAGGCGGTCCATCCGGAATATACGAAATTTAATATCATAGCCCATTCCCAGGGCGCCCTTGATGCCCGGTACCTGGTGTCAAATCTTTCGACCACCTTCAATGGTAAAGTTATAAAGGGATCCGACCTGGTCGCTTCAATAACCAGCATTTCGGGGGTTCACCGGGGATCGCCGGTGGCCGACCTGGTCCTCGGCATCCTGCCTTCCGGAGTGGCCCGCGATGTCGTTTCCGGCGTTGTCAATGTCTTCTGGAAGCTCTTTTTCAATGGCGAAAGCGCTGATTCCGAAGCGGCGGTCCGCAGCCTCGCCACATCATATATGATCAATACTTTCAACCCCAACGTCAAGGACGTTCCGGGCATCTATTATCAGAGTTATGCCGGCAAAATTAAAACCATTACGACCAGCTTCCTGGTATCGGCCCCCCTCAATGCCTATATCAAGTCCGTCGACGGCGCCAATGACTGCATGGTGTCGGTCAACAGCGCCAAATGGGGAAATTACCGCGGTGAGATCACCGGGGCCTGGTGGTGCGGCGGCGTGGACCACTTCATGGAAATCGGCCATTTCTTCGGCGTTACGCCGGGATTCGACGCCCCCGCCTTTTATGTGGGCATAGCAAAGGATTTACAAAAAAGAGGATTTTGAATCATCCGGGGTATACTATGTAAGAGGCTTGAAAGAATAAGAATGGCTGCCTTCAATGAGATTGCGGAAACTACAAAGGAGGCAGCCATATGAACAACACAATAAGGATACAGGAACATACATTAAAA
>Ga0116178_10000065_pt1 | contig 81876 bp, 65 predicted proteins | sample AD_STIC12_MetaG_FD_89880 | JGI IMG/M metagenome (GOLD analysis project Ga0116178, IMG submission 89880) | Active sludge microbial communities of municipal wastewater-treating anaerobic digesters from USA - AD_STIC12_MetaG | ecosystem: Engineered > Bioreactor > Anaerobic > Digestate | place: USA...
AGCCTCTCCCGAGATCGAAAGCCTGGTCTCCCGCTGCCACTGGGTGTCTCTCGGCGAACTCAGCCGCCTGATCGAGATTCTCAAGGCGGAAGGGATCCAGGAACTCGTCATGGCGGGCCAGGTGAAGCACGTCAGCATCTTCTCGGGAGCCGCCCCCGATCGCCTGCTGCTCTCGATCTTGCTGAGGCTCCGAACCAAGAACACCGACGCCATCATCTCGGCGGTCGCGGACGTGCTGCACGAGCACGGCATCGATCTCATCGATTCGACGACGTACCTCGCGCCGCTGCTGGCGCGCCCGGGCGTCCTGACGTCGCGGCCGCCGACCGCCGAGGAGCGCGACGACATGGCGTTCGGGTACCGGATGGCCGACGAGATCGCCCGCCTCGACATCGGCCAGACGGTCATCGTCAAGAGCCGGGCGGTCGTGGCCGTCGAGGGCATGGACGGCACCGACGCGACCATCGAGCGCGCCGGCCGGCTCGCCGGAGCGGGCACGCGGGTCGTCAAGGTGGCCAAGCCCGAGCAGGACATGCGGTTCGACGTGCCCGTTGTCGGCCTCGAGACGATTCGCGTGATGCGCGACGCCGGCGCGACGGCCCTCTCGGTGGACGCCGGGCGGGCGCTGGTGCTCGACGGCGACGACATGATCCGCGCGGCGGATCGCGCCGGCATCGCGGTTGTCGGCAGGGCTCGGGAAGCGCAGCCGGGAGGCGTCCGTGGCTGAAGCCGTGCTGAGGGCGGCGGTCGTCGGGGTCGGGCACCTGGGGCGGCATCACGCCCGGATCCTGGCCTCGGCCGCGGGCGCGGCGCTCGTGGCCGTCGTCGACGTCAACGAGCCGCGGGCCCGCGAGGTCGCCTCGGCTACGGGCGCACGGGCGTTCACTGACGTTCGCGACCTCGCGGGCTTGGTCGACCTCGTGTCGATCGCCACGCCCACCGAGACCCACGCGAGCCTGGCCTGCGAGCTGCTTCGGCAGGGCGTCCCGGTGCTGGTTGAGAAGCCCCTCGCGCGGTCGGTCGCAGAAGCCGACCGCATCGTCCAGGCGTCGGCGGCGAGCGGGGCGCCGCTCGCTGTCGGCCACACGGAGCGGTTCAATCCGGCGGTGCTCGCCGCCCGCTCGGCGATCCGGGACCCGCGCTTCGTGGAAGTCCATCGGCTGGGCACGTTCTCGGCCCGCAGCTTGGACATCGACGTCGTGTTCGATCTCATGATCCACGACCTCGACCTGGTCCTGTCGATCGTGGGTTCCGAGGTCGAGTGCGTCGACGCGCTCGGCGTGCCGGTCCTGACGGATCGGTTCGATATCGCCAACGCGCGCCTCCGGTTCGCGTCCGGCTGCGTCGCCAACATCACCGCGAGCCGCATCAGCCGGGACCGGACGCGCAAGATCCGGTTCTTTCAGCGAGACGCCTACATCTCCATCGACACCGGGGCCAAGGCAGCGGAAGTCTACCGGCTGGTCCGGACTTCCGGCCGCGGACCGGCCATCGAAGGAGGCAGGATCGCCGTGGCTGACGGCGAGCCGCTGCGGAACGAGCTGCAGGACTTCGTGGACGCCGTCCGGTCCGGCCGCGCTCCCCTCGTCAGCGGCGAGGACGGCCGGCGCGCGGTGGCCTTGGCCGCGGCGATCACAGAGCGGATGGCGGCGCACGCGGCCCTCTGACGCCGGGGACAGCGGTGCGCGATCTCCTCGCCTATCTCGCCCTCGGCGGCGGACTGGGCCTCGGAGCCGCCCTTCAGCCAGGCCCTTTCCAGGCGTTCCTCGTCTCGCGCACGCTCCTGTTCGGGTGGCGGCGGACGCTGCCGGTCTGCCTCGCGCCCCTGCTCAGCGATCTTCCGGCCGCGCTGCTGGCACTGCTGGTGCTGGGGCAGCTGGGTGCCACCGCCCAGCACGTGCTGCGCGCCTGCGGCGGCCTGCTGCTCGTCTGCCTGGCGGCTCGCGGCGCGCAACAGAGCGAGCCCGGAGAAAGCACGACCCCCGGCCGCGCGGCCCCGAGGTCGATTGCCGAAGCCGCGCTCGTCAACCTCCTCAACCCGAACCCCTATATCGCCTGGGCGCTGGTGCTCGGGCCGGCCCTCGTCTCGGCGTGGAGCCATGGCCTCGGCTGCGCAGCCGCCTTTCTCGGGTCGTTCTACGCAACGATGCTTGGCGCGAATGCCGCGCTCGTCCTGCTCGTCGGCACCGCCCGCTTCCTTGATGCCCGCTGGCAGCACCGCCTGGTCCTGGCCTCGTCGGGGCTCCTGGGCGCCCTCGGCTTCGTCCTGCTCGCGGCCGGCGTCCTGGGCATTGCGTCCGGCGTCATGCCTCGATAGCGGCCCAGCCGGGAAGGCCGGGCCGGCGGGATGGCCGCGCCGCCGGGGGCGGCGCGGGCTGGACCGCGAGGCGGCATACGAGGAAGCGCCAGGGCCGGGCGTGCCCGGGCGCGTCGTGCCGAAGGCGTGCGCCTGCGCGTCGCCTCCCGTGCTCCTCGCGGCGGCGCAGGCCGAGAGGAACCGGGTTCGCGACGAGAGGGCGGCGCACGGGTTTCCAAGGCCGCACGTCAGCGCTCCCCCCGTCTGCCTGGGCGGTCCGGCGTTGCCGCCGCACGGCGGGCTGCCGGCAAGCGAGCCGGCGTCCCCGATCGGGTGCGCCGGCCACGGCCGCGAAACGCCCGGCCCGGGGCCGGCGATCGCCGTGGTCAGCGGCCGCTTGGCCACGTTCACGGCGGCCGGGCCGCTCGGGATGGTGTGGACGCGGATTCGGCCGCGGGCCGCGCGCCCTATCTTGTTCGCCGTGCCGCCCGGCGCGCCGGTTGGCGCGCCGTCGCCGAAGTGGGGGAGGGTGGCGCTCCGCCCGGCGCCGTGCTGCTGCATGTGGCGGAACGGGTGGTATCGTGGACATGCTCGGGCCTGGCGATGGCGCGGGCGCCGCGGCGGCCGGGCGCCGGCTCGCGTCGCACCCGGATGCCGGCCGATCTCGCGTTCGGGATTCACGAAAGGAGCGTCGTGGCGGCGCTGCTCATCAAGAACGGCACGGTCGTCAACGCGGACGCGCAGTCCGCCGCCGACGTGCTCGTGGATCGCGGCGTCATCGCCCGCGTCGGCCCGGCGCTCGATGCGGCCGCCGACACCGTGCTCGACGCGTCGGGCCTCTACGTGCTCCCCGGCGGCATCGACGCCCACACGCATCTCGACATGCCGGCGGGCGCCATCCGGTCCAGCGATGACTTCGAGACGGGCACGATGGCCGCCGCCTACGGCGGCACCACGACCATCATCGACTTCGCCACGCCGGAGCGGGGGCAGGAGCTGGGCCGGGCGCTCGACGCGTGGATGGGCCTCGCCGGCGGGCGCGCGCTCATCGACTACGCCTTCCACATGGTGGTGCCGGAATGGCGCGACGGCACCGCGGCCGAGATGGACCGCCTCGTGCAGCGCGGCGTCACCTCGTTCAAGCTGTTCATGGCCTACCCCGGACGCCTGATGCTCGACGATGGCGCCATCTTCCGCGCGCTGCGGTGCACGCGCGGGAACGGCGGCTTGGTGGCGCTGCACGCCGAGAACGGGGCGGTCATCGACGTGCTCGTCCAGGAGGCCCTGGCGCTCGGCCGAACCGCCCCGAAGTTCCACGCGCGCACGCGCCCGGCCGGCGCCGAAGGAGAAGCCATCCGGCGGGCCATCGCGCTGGCGGAGATGGCCGGAGCGCCCGTGTACATCGTGCACGTGTCGTCGGCGGAGGGCGTGGCGGCCATCGCCCGCGCGCGGGAGCGAGGCGTGCCGGTTCATGCGGAGACCTGCCCGCAGTACCTCTGCCTCTCGGACGCCGAGTACGACCGGCCGGGGTTCGATGCGGCGAAGTTCGTCATCTCGCCGCCGCTCCGCCCGCCTGAAGACCAGGACGCGCTCTGGGAGGGCCTCGCCGAGGGCGTCCTCGACGTCGTGGCGACCGACCACTGTCCCTTCGGCATGGACGACCCGCCGCACAAGCGGCTCGGACTGAGCGACTTCTCGAAGATCCCGAACGGTGCGCCGGGCATCGAGACGCGCCTGCTGCTGCTGTGGGATCAGGGCGTCCGGACCGGGCGGATCAGCCCGAGCCGGTTCGTCGAGGTGACGGCGGCCGCCCCGTCGAAGATCTTCGGTCTCTGGCCGCGAAAAGGCGCCATCGCCGCGGGTTCGGACGCGGACCTCGTGCTGTGGGATCCGTCGGCGCGCACGACGATCTCGGCCTCCACCCACCACATGCGCGTGGACTACTCTCTCTACGAGGGCCGCACCGTCACGGGCGCGCCCGTCACCGTCGTGTCGCGCGGCGAGGTGATCATCGACCGCGGCACGGTCACGGGCCGGAAGGGCCGCGGCGTATACCTCTCGCGCACGCCTCGCGCACGGCCGGCGGGCGGACCGTGAGCGGGCCCCCGGACACGCTCGGGCACGACAAGGCGCCGCAGCGGATCGCGGCGATGTTCGACGCGATCGCGCCGCGCTACGACCTGCTCAATCACGTCCTCAGCGCCGGCTTGGACCTGCGCTGGCGGGCGAAGGCCGTTCGGTCGCTGGGGCTGACCGGCGGCGAGAAGATCGTCGATCTTTGCACCGGAACCGGGGACCTCGCCCTCGCGCTCGCGCGCACCCGGCCGCGGGCCGGCCGGGTGGTCGGCGTCGACTTCTCAGGCGGAATGCTCCGGGTGGGCCGGGCCAAGGCGTGCGCACGCGGCCTGGCGGATCGGATCCGGCTGGTGCGCGGCGACGTCACGCGGCTGCCGCTGGCGGACGGATCCGCCGATGCGGCCACGGTGGCGTTCGGGATCCGGAACGTCCAGCGACCTGCGGACGCGTTCTCGGAGGTGTTCCGGGTGCTGCGTTCGGGCGGCCGCTTCGCGATGCTGGAATTCAGCACGCCCAGCGTCCCGGGACTGCGAGGGCTCTATCTTTGGTATTTCACTCGCATCCTGCCGCGGGCCGGGGCCCTGATCTCGGGACACGGCTCGGCGTACGCCTACCTGCCGGCATCCGTGGAGGCGTTCCCCGATCCTGGGCGGGTGACGAGCGACCTGGCGGCGACGGGCTTTTCGCACATTCGGGCCGACCCCCTCGCCCTTGGCATCGTCTATCTTTACAGCGCGCGGAAGCCGCCACGGTCGTGACGGAGCCGGCCCGGCCAGCCGGCCGCGAATGGGCCCGATGCTATAATCGATTAAGTTCTTGATGTACTTCAATTTCGACGACCGTGAGCTGGAGCAGCAGGGCATCGAACGGGCCATCTCGTGGCACGAAGGCCTCCTGCTGTCGCTGCTGGTTCATGCCGTTGGCGTCCTAGCGATCGTTTTCCTGCCCGACCTGATGCCTGGCGTGTTCAAGGTGTTGATGCCGGACACGAGCGAAGCGGAGCGCCGCATCGCCGTCATGCGCGAGCGGGAGGCCAACCAGCGCCGGTTCGTCTTCGTGCAGCCCCGCGAGGAGTTCGAGGCGAAGCGCCCGCCGGAGAACCCCGAGCCGTCGGATCGGGACCGTGTGATCATGACGCCGAGCGCGCCGCTCCCCGATCCGCGGAACACGCTGCCGTACTCGCGGGGCAACACGATCGACCGCGTCGACCAGCCGGGGAGCGATGCGCGCCCTGCCCCGAGAGAAGAACCCGCCGAGCGGGCCGGCTCCGGGACCGAGGCCGGGACGCCGGCGCCCGGCCCGACGGCGGAGCGGGAACCGTCGGCCGACGATCCCGTTCTTCGCGGCCTGCGCGGGCCGCGGCCGCCCGTCAAGTCCGGCAGCGACGGGTCGGGAAGCGGCGGGGGAGTCCTTGGCGACGCGCTGCGCAACGTGACGCGGTACGTGCCGCAGCAGATGTTCGACAACCCGCAGGGGGGCGGCCAGTTCGGCTCGGCCATCCAGTTTGACACGAAGGGCGTCGAGTTCGGGCCGTGGGTGCGGCGGTTCATCGCGCAGATCAAGCGCAACTGGTTCATCCCGTACGCGGCGATGTCGCTGAGCGGGCACGTCGCCGTGTCGTTCAACGTGCACAAGGACGGCACGATCACGCAACTCGGCGTCGTCGAGCCGAGCGGGGTCGAGGCGTTCAACAACTCGTCGTTCAACGCCATCGCGGCGTCGAACCCCACGCAGCCCCTCCCGCCGGAGTACCCGGCGGACCGGGCCTTCTTCACGGTGACGTTCTACTACAACGAAATCCCTCCGCGCTGACGACCATGCCCAATCGCGCGCAGCGGCTCGGCTGGCTGATCCTCCTCGGCGCCCTCGTCGCCTGGACGCTCGTGAAGCTGGCGGGCGCGCCATGACGGCGCGCGCGCAGCCACGGGTCGTCGCCGCCGTGCTGGGCCCGACGGCGAGCGGCAAGAGCGCGCTCGGGGTGGCGCTGGCCGAGCGGCTCGGCGGCGAGATCGTCGGGTGCGATTCGACGGCCGTCTATCGCGGGTTCGACATCGGCACCGACAAGGTCCCGCTCTGCGAGCAGCGGGGCATTCCGCACCACTGCGTGGACATTGTGGAGCCGGACCGCGACTACACCGCCGCCGACTACGCGCGTGACGCGATGGCGGCGATCCAGGCCGTCCACGCGCGCGGGCGGCTGCCGGTGATCGTCGGCGGGACCGGTTTCTACTACCGCGCGCTCGTCAGGGGGCTTTTTCCCGGCCCGGGCCGCGATGACCGCCTGCGCGGACGGCTGGAGGCGCTGGCGGCGCGCCGCGGTCCCGAGCGGCTGCACCGGCTGCTTGCGCGCATCGATCCGCCCTCGGCGGCGCGCATCCGGCCGCGAGACGAGATGCGGGTGGTGCGGGCGCTCGAGGTGTACTTCCAGAGCGGCCGGACGCTGACCGAGCACTTCGCCGACACCCGGGCGCCGCTGGCGGGGTGGACGGTCGTCGCCATCGCGCTGCGGCCCCCGTGGGAGGAGATCGCCCGGCGCGTCGCCGAGCGGGTCGACCGCCAGTTCGCGCGCGGCATCGAAGGCGAGGTGCGGGCCATCCTGGCGCGGGGCGTGCCGCCGTCGGCCCGGCCGTTCACGGGCTACGTGTACCGCACGGTGCTCGAACTCGTCCGGGGCGTCCGCGACGCCGCGTCGGCGCGCGAGGTGATCGTTCGCGAGAACTGCCGCTACGCGCGGAGGCAGTTGATCTGGTTCCGCAAAGAGCCTAATCTAGTGTGGATTCATCGAGCGGGCGATCGGGCGGAGGCGCTTGGCGAGGTCGAGCCGCTCGTGGCCGCCCAGATGGTCGCGCGGCAGGCCCCGGGCCCGCCAGGGGAGCATCCCACGAATGTCCCATAGTCCCGACGCGAGAACGCCGAGCGAGCCGAACGTTCAGGATGCGTTTCTCAACGTCGCCCGTCGCGAGCACCAGCCCGTCGCCATCCGCATGATGGACGGCACCGAGGTCGAGGCGCGGGTCAGGAGCTTCGATCGGTTCGCGGTGCTCCTCGATCAGGACGGCGCCGATCACCTCATCTTCAAGCACGCGATCGCCTCGATCCGCGTGGCGCGGCCGGCGGCCCAGCGGTAGCAGCGGGCCCGCCCGCCGGGGCGAGCGTCGAATCGTCCGGATCGCACATGGCACAGTCCCCGTTCCGGCGCGCCTTCGTCGTCGTGCTCGACAGCCTGGGGGTCGGCGAGCTTCCCGACGCCGGCGCTTACGGGGACGAGGGGAGCAACACGCTCGGCAACGTGGCGACACGAGTGCCGCTCCGCATCCCGGCTCTCAACGCCCTCGGGCTCGGGCGCGTCGTGGCCCTGGCCGGCGTGCCGGCCGAGCCGTCGCCGCGCGGCGCCTTCGGCCGCATGGCCGAGCAGTCGCCCGGCAAGGACTCGGTGACCGGCCACTGGGAGCTGATGGGGCTGCAGCTGGACCGCGCGTTCCCGACGTTCCCGGACGGCTTTCCCGAAGCGTCCATCCGGGAGTTCGAGCGCCGGATCGGGCGCTCCATTCTCGGCAACGTCGTGGCGTCCGGCACCCAGATCATCGAGGACCTTGGCGCCGAGCACCTGCGCACCGGCAGGCCGATCGTCTACACGTCGGCCGACAGCGTGTTTCAGATCGCCGCGCACGAAGACGTCATTCCCGTGCCGGAACTCTACCGACTCTGCGAGATCGCATACGGGATCTACGTCGAGGGCATGGGGCTGGGCCGCGTCATCGCGCGGCCGTTCGTCGGGGTGCCGGGCCGCTTCGAGCGCACCGCCAACCGTCACGACTTCGCGGTGCCGCCTCCAGCCGAGACCCTTCTCGACCGCCTGACGGCGCGGGGCATTCCCGTCCACGCCATCGGCAAGATCGCCGATCTCTTCGCCGGCCAGGGCATCGCCACGTCGAGCCGGACCCGGTCCGACTCGGACGTGATGGACGAGGTCGTCCGCGCCGTCGCCGATGCGCCGCCGGGGCTGGTCTTCGCCAACCTCGTCGACTTCGACGCGCAGTTCGGGCACCGCAACGACGTCGAAGGATACGCGGCGAATCTCGAGCGCTTCGATCGCCGCCTGGCCCAGATGCTGCCGCTGCTCCGTCGGGATGACCTGCTGGCTCTGACCGCGGACCACGGTAACGATCCCACGACGCCGAGCACTGACCACTCCCGCGAGTACGTGCCGATTCTGTTCTACGGCGACCAGGTGGCGGGCGGCGTCGATCTCGGCACGCGGTCGACGTTCGCCGACCTCGGCCAGACGCTGGCCGGGGTCTTCGGCGTCGGGCCGCTCGGCTGCGGCACGAGCATGCTCGGCGACATCCGGCCGGCGGCGGCCTAAGGACTCCGGTGCGTCGATGAGCCTGATCCGGGAAGCGCTGGAGCGGCGGGAGGCGGAGACCCTGGCGCCGCAGGCGGCCAAGAGCGCGAACACGCGCGGCCGGCTCAATCCGGAGCCGGAAGACGACGTGCGCCCGGCCTTCCAGCGCGACCGCGACCGAATCATCCATTCGAAGGCGTTCCGCCGGCTCAAGCACAAGACGCAGGTCTTCTTCGCGCCCGAGGGCGATCACTACCGGACGCGCCTGACGCACTCGCTCGAGGTGTCCCAGATAGCGCGCACGATCGCCAAGGCGCTCAGCCTGAACGAGGAGCTGACCGAGGCCATCGCCCTCGGCCACGACCTCGGCCACACGCCGTTCGGCCACCAGGGCGAGCGGGTGCTCGCCGAACTCGTGCCGGGCGGATTCGAACACGACGTCCAGAGCCTGCGCATCGTCGACGTCCTCGAGCGTGACGGCGCGGGCCTGAACCTGACGTGGGAGACGCGCGACGGCATCTCCCGGCACTCGAAGGGGAAGCGGGGCGCGCCGGTGGGCCCCGACGTGCTCGTCAAGGCGGCCACCCTCGAAGGGCAGATCGCCCGCGCCGCCGACCTCATCGCCTACGTCAACCACGACATCGACGATGCGATCCGGGCGAGGATCATCGGGGCCGCCGACCTGCCGCCCGCGCCCATCGGCGTCCTCGGGGCGACCCATTCCGCGCGCATCGGGACCCTGGTCAAGGACGTGGTGGTCGAAACTCGGCAGGCGGGGCTGGAGGCCATCGCCATGAGCGGCCCTGTCCTGGAAGCCCTGCTCGACCTGCGGGCATTCCTGTACGCGGCCGTCTACGAGAACGAGGTGTCCACCGCGGAGTTCAGGAAGGCGGCCGGCATCCTGGGCGGGCTATGGGAGAAGGTCCGCGAGCGTCCTGCGGTTTTCCTGGACGAACGCACGCTCAGGACCGAGGGCATCGACGCCGCCGCCAGGGACTTCCTAGCCGGCATGACCGACCGTTACGCGGTCGCTCTCTACGAGCACCTGTTCATCCCGAAGCCCTGGGTCGATCTGGCCGGGCGCTGGTCGTGAGGCGCCTCGACCGCCGCGCCGGCGCTGCGAGAGCGGCCGGGCGAGGGCCGCGTGATATACTCGAAGGTCTGTGCCTGGGCCTCGGGACCCGTCAGAATGAGTGACCTGCTGCTCGACGTCGGCCAGATGCGCGACCCGGAGGTCCGGATCGACCGGACTTTCGCTGCCGGGGTGCTGCCGACGGATCCCCGCATGTTTCGGATCGCGGCCCCGCTTCGACTCGCGGTCGTCGTGCGCAAGGATCGGTCCCAGTTCCGCCTCGTCGGGCGCGTCAGGACGACAGTCGCCCTGGCGTGCAGCCGATGCCTGGAGGACTTCGCCTTGGAGCTGGACGAGCCGTTCGACGTGCTCTACCTGCCCCGAGGCCATTCCGGCGACCCCGAGGAGCGCCAGGTCGAGGACGACGACCTTTCGACGGCGTTCTATTCGGACAACGTCATCGACCTCGGCCAGCTGATGCAGGAGCAATGCTACCTGGCCGTGCCGATGAAGCCGCTCTGCAGCGACGGCTGCCGGGGATTGTGCCCTGAGTGCGGCACGAACCTGAACTCGGGCTCCTGCAACTGCCAGCACGTGTGGGTCGACCCGCGGATGGCGGTGCTGGAGCAGCTGCGCAAGGACCAGTAGCGATGCCGAATCCGAAGCGACGACACTCGAAGGCCCGCACGGCGAAGCGCCGGACCCACGACGCGCTGAAACCGATGTCGCTGGGCCGCTGCCCGCACTGCCACGAGGCGAAGGTGCCGCACCGGATCTGCCCGCACTGCGGCTACTACCGCGGCCGCCAGGTGCGGGACGTCAAGGAAGTCTGAGGTCGCCTGCCGCCGGGGCGCCGGAGCCGCGCGCGTCCACTCGTGGCGCGGCCAGCCGGGCGGGCCGCACCGCAGGAGGCGGGACGGCTCCCGGCCGCGCTGCCGGTGCCCGGCGTTTCCCTCCGTGCCGGAGTGCCCGGGGGGCTTGCGTGGGAGGGTGCGCGTGATCGCCTTCATCTTCCCCGGACAGGGGTCGCAGGCCGTTGGCATGGGCAAGGCGCTGGCCGAGGCGTATCCAGCCGCGCGGGAGACGTTCGCCGAGGCCGACGAGGCGCTCGGCGAGCGCCTCAGCGGCTTGTGTTTCGACGGCCCGGCGGACCGCCTCGTCCTGACGGAGAACACGCAGCCGGCGATCCTGGCCGTCAGCGTGGCGTGTCTCCGCGTGCTGGCGTCCAGGGGGCTGAAGCCGGACTTCGTGGCGGGGCATTCGCTCGGCGAATACTCTGCGCACGTCGCGGCCGGCACGCTGGCGTTTGCCGACGCACTGCGCACCGTCCGCAGACGCGGGCGCTACATGCAGGAAGCGGTGCCGGTGGGGCAGGGCGCCATGGCCGCGATCCTCGGCCTGGACGCCGCGAAGGTAGCGCAGGCCTGCGAGGAAGCTGCGGAGGGCGAGGTCGTCAGCCCGGCCAACCTGAACGCGCCGGGGCAGGTCGTCATCGCCGGCGCCAAGGACGCCGTGGCCAGGGCGTCTGAGGCGGCCAAACGACTCGGCGCCAGGCGGGCGATCACGCTGCCGGTCAGCGCCCCGTTCCACTGCGCCCTGATGAAGCCCGCCGAGGCCCGCCTCGCGCCGGATCTTCGAGCGCTGGCGGCGGCGGATCCCCTCGTGCCCGTGGTCGCCAACGTGGATGCCGAGGTGAAGCGGAGCGGGCGCGACGCGATCGACGCGCTCATCCGGCAGGTGGCGTCGCCGGTCCGCTGGGAGGACGTGATGCGGCGGCTTGCATCGGAGGGCGTCCGCAAGTATGTTGAAGTGGGTCCAGGGACGGTCCTGACGGGTCTCGGCCGGAAAACCCTGCCGGACGCGGCGTTTGCGAGCGCGGAAGACCCCGCCGGGGTGGACGCCGCGGCCGCCCTGCTGGGGTAGCGCCGCATGTTCGAGTTGACTGGCAAGGTCGCCGTCGTCACCGGGGCCGCCCGGGGAATCGGGCGCGCCATCGCATGGGCCCTGGCCTCGCGGGGGGCGCTGGTCGTGCCCACCGACGCCGTGGTCTCCTCACCCGATGTCGGCGATTCGCCCGCTCCGGGTTCCGGGCGGATCGCGGACCTGGTCCGCATGAACGTCACCGAGGCTGCCGACGTCGAAGCCGTGTTCGCCGGCGTGCTGGCCGAGCACGGGCGCCTCGACATCCTGGTCAACAACGCCGGGATCACCCGCGACCAGCTGCTGATGCGCATGAAGCGGGAAGAGTGGGACCGCGTGCTGGAAGTCAACCTGACGGGCGCGTTCGTGTGCTCGCAGGCGGTGCTCCGCCCGATGATGAAGCAGCGGTCCGGGCGGATCATCAGCATCAGTTCCGTGGTCGGCCAGATGGGCAATGCCGGCCAGTCGAACTACGCGGCGTCGAAAGCCGGGCTCATCGGGTTCAGCAAGTCGCTCGCGCGCGAGGTCGCCGCGCGGACCATCACCGTGAACGTGGTGGCGCCGGGCCTCATCGACACGGACATGACGCGCGCGCTGCCGGAGGCGGTCCAGGCGGAGTGGCAGTCGAAGGTGCCTCTCGGCCGGTTCGGGACGCCCGCCGACGTGGCAGCGGCGGTCTGTTTCCTGGCGTCGGAGGAGGCGTCGTACGTCACGGGGCAGGTTCTCGCCGTCAACGGCGGGATGTACACCTAGGAGGATGAATGGCTGGGGTTGCTGACAAGGTCAAGAGCATCATCGTGGAGCAGCTCGGCGTCGACGAGGAGGAAGTGACCGTCGATGCCTCGTTCGTCGACGACCTCGGCGCCGACTCGCTCGACACGGTCGAACTGGTCATGGCGTTCGAGGAGGAGTTCGGCATCGAGATCCCTGACGAGGATGCCGAGAAGATCACCCGCGTCAAGGAAGCCGTCGAGTACATCGAAGCCCACGCCAAGAAAAAGTAGCAACCCCTAGGGAGGCCGCGTGAACAGGCGCGTTGTCATCACGGGCATCGGGCTGGTGTCGCCGCTGGGCATCGGCACCGAGGCGACGTGGGAAGGATTGTGCGCCGGACGCAGCGGCGTCGGGCGCATCACGAGATTCGATGCGTCGCCCTTCAGCGTCCAGATTGCCGCCGAACTCAAGGGGTTCGATCCCTTGCAGTTCATCGACAAGAAGGACGCCAGGAAGATGGATCCTTTCATCCACTACGCGATCGCGGCCTCGCAGCTCGCCGTGGCGGACGCGCGGCTCGAGGTCGGGCCGGAGAACGCCGCCCGTGTCGGCGTGTTCATTGCCTCCGGGATCGGCGGCTTCGGCACGTTCGAGCGCGAGTACAAGGCGTACCTGGAGGGCGGGCCGCGCAAGCTGTCGCCGTTCTTCGTGCCGGCCATGATCATCAACCTGGCGGCCGGTCAGGTGTCCATCCGCCTCGGGGCGAAGGGGCCCAACCTCTCGACCTGCACGGCCTGCGCGGCCTCGGCGCACGCCGTCGGCGAGGCGTCCGAGATCGTCCGGCGCGGCGCCGCCGACGTGATGATCGCCGGCGGATCCGAGGCGTCGATCACGCCGATGGGGATCGGCGGCTTCACCGCCATGCGGGCGCTCTCCACCCGCAACGACGAGCCCGAGCGGGCGAGCAGGCCCTTCGACCGCGATCGGGACGGCTTCGTGGTGGGCGAAGGCGCCGGGATCATCGTGCTCGAGGAGCTGGAGTCCGCGCGCCGGCGAGGCGCGCGCATCTACGCCGAGGTCGCCGGCTACGGCGCCACCGGCGACGCCTTCCACATCACTGCGCCTTCCGAGGACGGCGACGGAGCGATCCGGGCGATGGCCGCGGCCCTCGCGAGCGCCGGCGTCTCGCCCTCCGAGGTGCAGTACGTCAACGCGCACGGCACCTCGACGCCGTACAACGACAAGCTCGAGACGCTGGCCATCCGGACCCTGTTCGGCGAGCATGCCGACGCCCTGGCCGTCTCCTCGACCAAGTCCATGACCGGCCACCTGCTCGGAGCGGCGGGCGGCGTGGAGACGGGCATCACGGCCCTCGCGGTCTTTCACCAGGTGATGCCCCCGACGATCAACCAGGACACGCCCGACCCGGAGTGCACGCTGGACTACGTGCCGTGGACGGCCCGCAAGGCGCCGATCGGCTGCGCCCTGTCCAACTCGTTCGGGTTCGGCGGCACCAACGCCGCGTTGCTCCTCCGCCGCTGCGAGGGCTGACGCCGGGACCGCTTCGCCATGAAGATCGCCGTGTGTCTCAAGCAGGTGCCGGCGCGCGACTGGGCGCCACGGGTCGATGACGCGGGCACGTGGGTGCGCGACCAGGACGCGGGCTTCGAGCTCAACGAGCCGGACGCGTACGCCCTCGAAGAGGGGCTGCGCCTGAAGGAGCAGCACGGCGGCGAGGTCGTCGTGTGCTCGGCCGGCCCCGCGCGCGTGTCCCAGGCGCTGCGCGAGGCGCTGGCCAGGGGCGCGGATCGCGCCATCCACGTCGAGGACGACGGCCTAGCAGTCGCCGACTCGGCGGCGGTGGCCGAGGCGCTCGCGTCGGCGATGCGCGACGAGGCGTTCGACCTCGTGTTGGCCGGCTTGCAATCGGACGACCGGGGGAGCGCCCAGACGGCGGTGATGCTGGCGGCGCGCCTCGGCATGCCCTCGACCACTATCGTGGTGGGCGTGGGCGTGGAGGGGCCGACCGTCCGGGTGAAACGCGAGCTCGAGGGCGGGTGGTTCCAGTGGGTGGTGCTGCCGCTGCCCGCCCTGCTGGCCGTCCAGAGCGGGATCAACCAGCTGCGCTACGCCACGCTCAAAGGCATCATGGCGGCGAAGAAGAAGGAGATCCGGAAGGCCGTGCCGCCGCCGGGCCTGGTCTCCCGGCAGCGCATCGCGGCGCTCCATGCGCCCGAGCGCCGGAAGCAGACCCGGATGATCGGCGGCAGCGCGGCCGACGCGGCCCGGATGCTCGTGAAGGCCCTCCGCGAGGAAGCGCGGGTGATCCCATGATTCTCGTCGTTGCCGAGGAGCGCGGCGGTGGCCTGCATCCGCTCACCTGGGAGACGGTCGCTGCGGCTCAGCAGGCCGGCGGCCCGGTGAAGGTGGCCGTGGTGGGCGCCGAGACGTCGGCTTCGGCCGCGGCGCTCGCGTCGGCCGACGTCGCCGAGGTGCTGCGCGTCGAGGCTCCCGCCCTCGAGTCGTACACGCAGGACGGCTTCGTGGCGGCTCTGGCTCAGGTGATCGACGCGGAGCAGCCGGACGAGGTGTACCTGGCGCACACGTATCAGGCGCGGGACCTGGCGCCCGCGCTGGCCGTCCGAACCGGCCGCCCGCTCGTCACCGACTGCATCGCGGTGAAATCCGGGGAGTCCGGCCGCGTGTATGTCAGGCCCGTCTTCCAGGGCAGGCTGCTGGCCGACGTCGTGGCCGACGGGCCCGCGATCGCCGCGTTCCAGGCCGGCGCCGTGCGGGCGGACTCGCTCGCGAGACGCGCGCAGCCCGCGCCAATCCGCCTCGTGGAGGCGGCGGTGGATCCAGGCTCGATCAGGCAGCGGCCAGAGGCGCCGTTCCGCGAGTCCCGGCAAGCCGTGGACCTGAGCCAGGCGGAGCGCATTGTCGCCGTCGGGCGCGGCATCAAAGAGCGGGAGCAGCTCGCCCTTGCGACCGAGCTGGCGGCGGCCCTCGAGGCCGAGATTGGCGCGTCCCGCCCGATTTGCGACGCCGGATGGCTGCCGATGGACCGCCAGATCGGCAGTTCGGGCCAGACCGTGGCGCCGAAGCTCTACGTGGCGCTCGGGATTTCCGGCGCGATCCAGCACCTCGTCGGCATGAAGGGCGCCCGCACGATCGTGGCCGTCAACAAGGACCCGGAGGCCCCGATCTTCGAGATCGCCGACTACGGCGTATCGGGCGACCTCCTCGACATCGTCCCGGCCGTCGTCAAGGAGCTCAAGGGGTAGTGCATACCGCCGAGACCTGGATCTTCCGCATCCTCGTCTTCGGATCCCTCGCCGCCTTCGCCGCGCAGGTGTGCGTCCGCGCCCGGCTGGTGATGCGGGCGCGCGACAACCTCCGGGTGGCAGACGCCGAGACCGGCCTCCGGCTGCGGCGGGTGCTGGCCGAGGTTGTCTTCCAGTCCCGCACCATCAGCGGCCGTCCCCTGGTGGGACTCGCGCACCTGGCGGTGTTCTGGGGGTTCGCCGCGTTCGCGCTCTACACGCTCGTCGAAATCCTCGCGGGCCTGGGCCTGGCCGACTGGACGGGCACGCGGGTCTTTCGCCTCTACTCGCTGGCGCTGGCGCCCTTCGCGCTGCTTGTCGCCGCGGGGATCACCGCTCTCATCGTCCGGCGCGTGGCTGTTCGGCCCGCAGCGCTCGGCGACCGCGTATCCATCGAGTCCGTCGTGATCGGCGGCTTCATCCTGACCCTGATGGTGACCTTCCTGCTGGGGTTCGCGGTGAAGGACGGAGCGGCCGCCCGCGTGAACTGGTGGGTCCACGCGCTGGTCATTCTCGGGTTTCTCGTGCTCATCCCGGGGTCGAAGCACCTCCATCTGCTGCTGTCGCCCCTGACCGTGTACCTGCGGTCGCCCGGCCTCGGCACCGTGCCGAACCTCGACCTCGAGGCGGAGGACGTGGGCCTCGAGACCCTGGGCGACGCCGAGCGCAAGCAGGTGATCGACGCGTTCACGTGCGTGGAGTGCGGACGCTGCCTGGACGACTGTCCGGCCCGCGCGACGGGGAAAGCGCTCGATCCCAAGGCGCTCGTGCTGCGCACCGAGAACGCGCTGCTGGCCCGGAGGCTGGACGCCAAGCTGGGCGACGTCCTCGGGACGGCGGAGCTGTGGCAGTGCACGACGTGCGGCGCCTGCGAGGCGGCGTGCCCGCTGGGGGTCGAGCACCTGCCGCTCGTCATCGGAGCGCGGCGCGGGCTGGTTTCGAACGGCGAGGCGCCCGATGCGCTGGCCGCCGTGTACAACCACCTCGATCGGCGGGGCAACATCTGGGGCCTGCCCGCGGACCTCCGGCAGAAGTTCGTGCAGTCGGCGGGCCTGGAGATCTTCGACGCGTCGCGGCACGAGTACCTCGTGTGGCTCGGCTGCGCCGGCGCCTTCGAGGCCGACTTCCAGAAGTCCCTGCGCGCCCTGTTCGACATCCTGCGCGCCTTCGGCGTCACCTTCGGCGTGCTCGCGAAGGAGCGCTGCACGGGCGACGTCGCCAAGCGGACGGGCAACGACTACCAGTTCCAGGAGCTGGCCAGGGCCAACCTCGAGGCCTTTGCGGAGGCCGGCGTCACCAGGATCCTCACCTCGTGCCCGCACTGCCTGCGGACCCTGGACGTGGACTACCGCGAGTTCGGGTTCGCCGCCGAGGTCGTGCACTCGGCGGCGTTCGTCGCCGGACTGACGCGCGGCCTGCACGCGGCGGGGGACGAGCCTGTCGTCTATCACGACCCGTGCTACCTGGCGCGGTACGCCGGCGTGACGGAGGCGCCGCGGGACCTGCTCGCGCGATTCGGCGCGACGCCCGTGGAGCCGGAGCGGCACGGGGCCAACCCCTTCTGCTGCGGCGCGGGAGGCGGCCTCTTGTTCGAGGAGCGCGAAGACGGCACGCGCATCAGCCAGGCCCGGCTCGATCAGCTCGTCCGCACCGGCGCGCCGCTTGTCGTGACGGCGTGTCCGTTCTGCGCGATCATGCTGAAGGGCGCGCAGGCGAGCAGCGGGGCCAGAGCCGAGTTCGCCGACCTCATGGCCTTCGTCAACGGGCGCCTCGATCGCGCCACGGGCGGGCCGCTGCGGTGCCCGTGACTGCGCCGGGCTGGCGGGGCTCCCGCGCCAAGCGGCTCGAGGTGGCCGCCATCGCCGGCCTGTTGTATCCCGTCACCGCGGCGATCTGCCGGACCTACCGCTGGCGGGTCGAGGGGCGCGAGCATCTGGACGCCCTCGCCGCCGCCGGGCAGCCGTTCGTGCTCTCGCTGTGGCACGGCCGCATCCTGCCCCTGATGCTGTACTTCCGCCGGCGCGGCCTTGTGGCGCTGACGAGCGAGAACTTCGACGGCGAGTGGATCACCCGCACCATCACGAGGTTCGGGTACCGCACGGCCCGGGGATCCAGTTCCCGGAACGCGCGCGCGGCCCTGCGGCAGCTGATGAGGGAGATCCGGCGGGGCCGCTCGACGGCCTTCACGCTCGACGGTCCTCGCGGGCCTGCCCGCATCGCCAAGCCGGGCGCGGTGTGGCTCGCCGGCGCCACCGGCGCGCCCCTGCTGCCGTGCCACGCCGAGGCTTCCTGCGCGTGGGAGCTGCCGAGCTGGGACCGGACGCAGATCGCCAAGCCGTTCAGCCGCGTGGCGCTCGTGATCGGAGCGCCGGTCTTCGTGCCGCCCGGCTTGCCGGACGACGAACGGGAGCGGGTCCGTCTGCGCCTCGAAGCCGACCTTGGCGTCCTCGCCGTCCGCGCCGCGTCGCTGGCGCACGGCGGCGCCTGAGCCGCACGCGTCGGCCGCCAGCCGAACCCGCCCTGCGGCGGCCGGGGCGTCAGCCTCCGTGGGCTATAATCGTGCGGATATGACCGAGTACACGCCGCAGACCATCGAGAGGAAGTGGCAGGAGCGCTGGAGGGCCGGCCGCGTCTTCGAGGCGACCGAGGACCCGTCCAAGCCCAAGTTCTATTGCCTCGAGATGTTCGCATACCCGTCCGGGCACGCCCACGTCGGCCACGTGCGCAACTACATGATCGGCGACGTCATGGCGCGCGTGAAGCGGATGCGCGGGTTCAACGTCCTGCACCCGTTCGGCTGGGATGCCTTCGGGCTGCCCGCCGAGAACGCGGCCATCAAGGACGGCATCCACCCGAAGGCCTCGACGCTCGCCAACATCGCGCATATGAAGGGCCAGCTGCAGCGGCTCGGCATCAGCTACGCCTGGGAGCGCGAGATCGCCACCTGCCTGCCCGAGTACTACACGTGGAACCAGTGGCTGTTCCTCCGGATGTTCGAGCGCGGCCTCGCGTACCGCAGACGGTCCACCGTGAACTGGTGCTCGTCCTGCCGGACGGTGCTGGCGAACGAACAGGTCGTGGACGGCGGCTGCTGGCGCTGCCAGACCCAGGTCACGACCCGCGATCTCGAGCAGTGGTTCCTGCGCATCACCCACTACGCGGACGAGCTGCTCGCGGCCATCGACGGGCTGGCCGACTGGCCCGAGAAGGTCCTGACGATGCAGCGGAACTGGATCGGGCGCTCGGAGGGCGCGCGCGTCCGGTTTCCGCTGGTGGATCGGTCCGGGTCAGGGACGGCAGGCGACATCGAGGTGTTCACCACCCGCATCGATACGATCTTCGGCGCGACCTTCGTCCTCTTGGCTCCCGAGCACGATCTCGTCGAGCGCTTTGCGGCCGAGTCGGGCGATCCGGCGGCGATCCGCGAGGCCGCCCAGCGGTTCCGGCGCCAGGATCGGGGCGCCCGGCTGAAAGGCGACGTGGAGAAGGAGGGCTTCGACACGGGCCGACTCGCCGTCAATCCGTTCACCGGCGAGCGCGTGCCGATCTGGATCGCCAATTTCGTCCTGGGTGAATACGGCACCGGGGCCGTGCAGGCGGTGCCGGCCCACGACCAGCGCGACTTCGAGTTCGCCCGCAAGTACGGGCTGCCGATCCGCGTCGTCATCCAGCCGGACGGTGACGGGGCGCAGGAACTCGACTCCGCGTCGATGACGGCGGCCTACGAAGGGCCCGGCCGCCTCGTCAACTCGGGCGAATTCGACGGCCTGTGGTCGACCGAGGCCATCGACGTCATGACAGAGCGGGCCGAGCGCCGCGGAGCCGGCTCCCGCAGCGTCCAGTTCCGCCTGAAGGACTGGGGCATCTCGCGGCAGCGCTACTGGGGGACGCCTATCCCGATCGTGCATTGCCCCTCCTGCGGCCTCGTTCCCGTACCCGACGATGAACTGCCGGTCGAGCTGCCGATGGTGGCCGAGTTCACTGGGCGCGGTGACTCGCCGCTGGCCAGCGTGCCGGAATTCGTGAACGTCGCCTGCCCGGCGTGCGGGGCGCCGGCGCGGCGCGAGACGGACACGATGGACACCTTCGTGGACTCGTCCTGGTACTTCTATCGGTTCTGCGACGCCTCCAACAAGGAGCTTCCGTTCGATCCGGCTGCCGTTGCCTACTGGGCGCCGGTGGATTTCTACAGCGGGGGCGTCGAGCACGCCATCCTGCACCTCATCTACTCTCGCTTCTTCGCGCGGGTCTTCCGGGACCTGGGCCTGGTGACCCACGCCGAGCCGTTCGCGCGCCTCCTGACGCAGGGCATGGTGCACAAGGACGGCATGGTCATGTCCAAGTCGAAGGGCAACGTCGTCGATCCGGACGACATGATTGCGAGGTTCGGGGCCGACGCCCTGCGCCTCTACGTCATGTTCGTGGCGCCTCCGGAGAAGGACGTCGAGTGGACGGATGCGGGGCTCGAGGGCGCGTACCGGTTCATCGCCCGCGTGTGGCGCCTCGTTCAGCAGTGGAGGGGCGCGGCCGCGGCCGCGCCGGCCGCCGCGGAGGCCGGCGAACTGACCGGCGCCGAGCGCGCGCTGCGCCGCAAGACGCACGACACGATCCGGCGCGTGACCCAGGACCTCGATCCGCGCGTGCACCTCAACACCGCCGTGTCCGCGCTGATGGAACTCGTGAACGAGATCTACCTCTTCGCCGAGCCCGTGGCCGCCTCCGGCTCCGCGCCCCGGCCGGCCTCGCTCGCGGTGCTGAAGGAGGCGATTGAGACGCTCGTGCTGATGCTCGCGCCCTTCACGCCGCACGTGGCCGAGGAGTGGTGGGAGCAGCTGGGCCACGAAGGCGGCATCGCGTTCGCGCCGTGGCCGTCGTTCGACCCGGACGTCGCCAGGGCGGAAGAAGCGGTCGTGCCGGTGCAGGTGAACGGAAGGCTCAGGGGCCGCGTCGTGGTGCCCGCCGACTGCGCGGAGGACGACATCCGCGCCGCGGCCCTGGCGGACCCTGCAGTGGCCGCCCACGTGACCGGGAAGACGCTCGTGAAGGTCATCGTGGCCGGAGGCAGGCTCGTCAACCTCGTGGTCAGGTAGGCGTCCCATGCGACGTGCGCCCGCCGTCCTGCTCGCCGTCCTGCTCGCCCTGGCGCCTGTGGCGTGCGGCTATTCGCTTGCGGGCCGCGGGTCGTTCCTTCCCTCCTACATCCGCGTGATCGGCGTGCCGGAGTTCGTGAATCAGACCTCGTACCCCGACGTCGAACGCCGGTTTTCGGAGCGCGTGCGAAGCGAGTTCATCGGCCGCGGGCGCTACCGGGTCCTGCCGCAGGACACCGGCGTGGACGCCGTCCTCCGAGGCACGATCACCTCGATGTCCCTCGTCCCGTCGACCTTCAACGAATCGCAGCAGGCCACGCGCTACACGGTGGTCGTGAACACGCGGATCGAGTTCGTCGATCTCACGACGAACAAGACGCTCTGGGAGAACCCGTCGATGGTGTACCGCGAGGAGTACGAACTGCCGGCGGACACGCAGGCCGGCAACCCGTCGGCGTTCTTCGGACAGGGGTCCAACGCGCTGGAACGCGTGGCCAACGACTTCGCGCGGTCGGTCGTCAGCGCGATCCTCGAGGCCTTCTAGGCCCGGACGGTGCCCTGTGGCCGCATCGCTCGTCACGCCCGCCCGGCTGCTCCAGGAGATTTCCGCCGGCCGCGTCAGGCCCGTCTGCCTGCTCACGGGGCCGGACGATCAGATGAAGGCCGAGATCGTGGCCCGCACCATCGGCACGATCGAGGAGGCACTCCGTCCGTTCAACGTCGACAAGATCTATCCGGCCGACTCCCGGGAGGAGGCGCGGAGGCAGTTCTGGGGCCTGATGCAAGTGGTTCGGACGCCGCCCATGCTCGCGCCGCGCCGCGTCGCAGTGGTCGCCCGTGCCGAGAAGCTGATGGACGTGTTCCGCCAGGGCGATGACGAGGGCTCCGCGCCCGAGCCGCGTGGGCAGGCGAAGCGCGGACGGCGGCCGGCCGCCGCCGGTGAGGCCGAACTGGCGGCGCTCGAGGCCTACCTCGACGCTCCGTCTCCCGATTGCGCGCTCATCTTCGTGGCGGGGGAGACGCTCAAGGCGGGCCTCAAGGCGGTCAAACTCATCGAGAGGACGGCGGCCGTCGTGCCGTGCGATCCGCTGGCCGGCGCCGAGCAGGCCGTGGCGTGGGTGAAGGATGCCGCGGCGGGCGAGGGCGTCCGCGTGGAGCGTGCCGCGGCGGAGCTGCTGGCCGAGCTGTCCGGCGGCGACATCGGCCGCCTGCGGACGGAATTCGAGCGCGCCCTCCTGTTCGCGTCGGGCGAGGGCATCATCACCGAGGCGGCCGTCCGGGAGATCGCCGGCGCGCCCACGACCCAGAACACGTGGGCGATGACAAACGCCATCCAGCGCCGAGACGCCGCCGCGGCCCTGCGGCAGCTGGCCCTGAAGCTGGGCGAGGGCGAGGCCCCGTACATGATCCTCGGCCAGCTCGCCTGGTACGCGCGCGACAAGGCCCCGGACTCTCGGGTCAGAACCGCGATCGAAGCTGTCTTCAGGACGGACCTCGCCCTGAAAACCTCGGGCGGCGACCCCCGAGTCCTCCTCGAGCGGCTAGTCGTCGAGTTGTGCGGGTAGAGAGGCGGGGCGCAGAAGGACGCCCCGCGGGAGTGCCTACGTCGTCGCCTTGGCGGCGCTGGCCCGCTTCTGCAGTCGCGACTTGTACCGCGCCGCCGCGTTCTTGTGAATCACGCCCTTCGCCACCATTCGGTCGATCAGGGAGATGGTGCCTTTCAGCTGGGTCCTGGCCTTCTCGAACTCGTCCTGGTCGACGAGGGCCCGGACGGCGCGAAGCGACCCGCGGAGCTTGGAGCGGAACTGCCTGTTGCGCTCGCGGCGGGCGACGTTCTGGCGGTGCGCCTTCAGCGCGGATGCATGACTTGCCACGGTATCCTCTGAGCCGGTTGATCCACGGGCGGACCCCATGCCAGCCCGTCGAATCTCCTATCATACCATCTTCACGTGGTTTCGCGCGAGCCACGCCCGAGGGAGGGAGCGGCCCTCGCGTGCGGTGGCTCCGGCAATCGCAGGCCCTGCGCCGGCTGGCGTCGTCCTGCGCAGCCCCGCGCATCGCAGGCGGCCTGCCGCGCCTGGCACCGACCTTGCCTTGAGTCGTCGAGGCGCCCCGCTTGCCGCGCGCCGCGGCGGCCGGGCCAGGATGGACCATGCTGCAAACGGAGTTCGGGAACACGGACGCGCTGCTGGCGGTGTTGGATCGCCGCCGACCGGACGTCGCCGCGCACTGCCGCCGCGTCGCCGCATACTCCCTCAGGCTGGCCGTGCAGCTCGGCCTCCCGAGCGGCCTGATCGAGACCATCCGGACTGGCGCGCTGCTGCACGACGTCGGCAAGCTCGTGTCTCCGGGCCGCGCCCTCTGCAACGCGGCTCGGCCGTACGCCCGGGAGCGGCGCGATTTCAGGGCCCACCCGGAGCACGGCCGGGAGATCTGCCGCCGCTCGGGATTCGATGATGACGTCGCTGCAATCGTTCTGCACCACCACGAGCGCCTGGACGGACAGGGGTATCCGGACCGGCTGACACATCCCGCGATCCCCTTTACCGCGCGGCTCGTCTCGGTGATGGACGCGTTCGACGCGCTCACGAGCCCGAGAAGCTGTCGCGAGAGCCTGACGGTCGAGGCCGCTCGCGCGTGGATTGCCCGGGGCGCCGGCGCAAGGCACTGCCCCTGGGTGGTCAGCGCCTTCCTGGCGATGCCCCGCGAAATGCTCACGCTGGGCCGCGAAGAAGCGGCCGACGCCTGCCGGCGTCCGGAAGGACAAGTCCTGCTGCCCACCGACCGGCTCGCCTCCCTCAGGCAGCCGGCCCTGCCGTCCTGCAAGGCGTCGCTCAGTTGACCGACACCGGCTGCGGCGCGGGCTGATGCGCGCCGCGGCGCGCGCGCCGACAACCGGGCTCAGCGGACGACTTCGTAGGCGCCCGACGGCGGTTTGGTGTCGGAGTAGCGGGGCACGAGTTCGCCATCGACCAGGACGAGCGTCTTGTAGATGATGCGGCGGGCCGCGGCCACAGCCTGCACGGGACTGGCCTGCTTCACCTTGCTGACATACTCGCGCGTCTCGCGGTAGGGCGGCACGGCTGCGCCGTAACGGTCCACCGCGCCAGGACCCGCGTTGTAGGCGGCCAGGGCCAGCGTCTCGTCCTGGTAGCGGTCGAGCAGCGATTTCAGGTACTCAACGCCTCCGCGGATGTTCTGGGCCGGATCGTACGGGTTCGTGACTCCCAGTCTGGCGGCGGTCTCCGGCATTAGCTGCATGAGTCCCATGGCGCCCTTCGGCGAGCGGGCCCGGGGATTGAACCCCGATTCGACCTGAATGACCGCCCGGACCAGGTCCGGCCTGACGCCGGTTCGAGCCGACTCCAGATCGATAATGCTGTCGTACCGATTACGAAATTCGTCGAGGGCGGGGCGTGTCGTGCGGAGCGCGGAGCCGGCTACCGCGAAGGTGCGGTACTCGCCGTGCGGCACCCGGTCAGAAAACACCTGATTGCCGTTGGCGTCCTTGAACGAATAGATCTGGGCCGCGGCCGGAGAGCCCGCCCACAGGGCGAGCGCGCCGGCGCATGCGGCGAGACGGCGGATCCTGGCGCCGGTCATGGCTTGCCTTCCGCGTATCGGCTTTCCGGCGGCGCGACTTCAGGTCCCGAGCATCCGGCCGACGGCGTCCCTGGAGGCTGCGAGCAGGTCGTCCAGCCTGTCGGGCCGCTTGCCGCCGGCCTGGGCGAAGTCGGGTCTCCCGCCGCCGCCCCCGCCGACAATCGGGGCGAGCTGCTTGACGAGGTTGCCCGCATGCAGTCGGTCGGTCACGTTGCTGGTCACGGACACGACGAACTGGGCCTTTTCGCCGGAGGCGGCTCCCAGAATGACCACTCCTTTCCCAAGGGAGGCCTTCAAGGAGTCTGCCAGTTCCCGCAGGGCGGCGCCGTCGAGGTCGGTGACCTTTCGGGTGAGCAGGCGGATGTCCCCGAACTCGGAGATCTCACCCGGCGCCGCGCCTGCGCCGGTTGCGGCTTTCATCTTCAGCTGGGCCGTCTCCCGGGCCGCACGCTTGAGGTCGGCCTGGAGGCGATCGACGGCGTCCCCGGCCTGGGAGGGCGGCACATTGAGGCGCGCGGCGACGCCTGAGAGCGCCGCGCGCTGGGACTGGACGTGCCGCAGCGCGCCCAAGCCGGTCGCGCCCTCGATGCGCCGTACACCCGCGGCGATGCCGCTCTCCTGCACGATGACGAAGGGGCCGATGTCGCCGGTCGCTCGGCAGTGGGTGCCGCCGCACAGCTCCATGCTGAACCCAGGCACCGACACGACCCGGACCCGCTCGCCGTACTTCTCACCGAAGAGCGCCGTCGCGCCGTCGGCCACGGCCTCCTGCGTCGCCCGATCCTCGGTCGACACGGGCGTGTTCCGGCAGATTTCCTCCGTCACGATCCGTTCGATCTCGTCGATCTGCTCGCGGGTGAGCGCCTCGAAGTGCACGAAGTCGAAGCGGAAGCGGTCGGGCGCCACCAGCGAGCCCGCCTGCTTCACGTGGGTTCCGAGCACGCGCCGCAGGGCGGCGTGGAGGAGGTGGGTCGCGGTGTGATTCCGCCGGGTAGCGTCGCGGAGGGTGTCCTCGACCTCGGCCGTCACGGCGCCCGCCTTCTCGAGCGCGCCGGACTCGACCCGGACCTCGTGCAGCCTCGGCCAGCCCGGGACTTTGAGCACACCGGTCACGGCGGCGGCGACGTCGCCCCGGGGCGTCACCAGCCGCCCCGTGTCTGAGACCTGGCCGCCCGATTCGACGTAGAACGGCGTGCGGGCGAGAGCCGCGTAGCCGGCCGAGCCGGCTGCCAGCACGGGGACCTCCTGCCCGGCCTGGTCGAAGAGGGCGACGATCGGCACCCCGTCGATCCGGGTCGTGTCGTAGCCCTCGAACGCGTCGGGGGTCCGCTCGAGGGCCGCGCGGGTCGCGTCACCCGCAGAGAACTGGCCGGCCCGCTGCGCGCCGAACGCGCTCTTCGCTCGCGCGCGCTCGCGCTGCCCCTCGAGGGCCCGCTCGAAGCCCGCTCGGTCGAGCGTCAGGCCGCGCTGCGCGGCGGTGTCCTCGATGAATTCCACCGGAAGGCCGTACGAGTCGTAGAGCCGGAAGACAGCCTCGCCTCCGAGCGTTCCCGACGGTGCGCACTCGTCGAGCAGGGCTTCGAGGCGCGGCAGCCCGGCGGCGAGCACGGCTTCGAAACGGCCTTCTTCGCTCGCCACGACCTTCGACACGTACGCGTGGCCCGACCTGAGCTCCGGGTAGGCGCCCCCCATCTGAGCGACGATGACGTCCACCAGCGGGGCGAGGAACGGCTCCGTCAGGCCGAGGCGGTTCCCGTGGCGCATCGCCCGCCGCATGATCTTCCTGAGGACGTAGCCGCGCCATTCGTTCGACGGCACCACGCCGTCCGCAATCAGGAAGGTCATCGCCCGCGCATGGTCGGCGATCACCCGGCTGGACACGTCCGCCGGACTCATGCCGCGCCCGTAGCGGCGGCCCGACATCCTCCCGATTTCGTCGAGGAGCGGCACGAACAGGTCGGTGTCGTAGTTCGACAGCGTGCCCTGCATGATGGCGGAGATGCGCTCCAGGCCCATGCCCGTGTCGATCGACGGCGCCGGCAGCGGGCGCAACGAGCCGTCAGGCTGCCGATCGAACTCCATGAAGACGTTGTTCCAGATCTCGACGAACCGGTCGCAGGAGCACTCGACGCCCCGGCACACCGGTTCCGGGCAGGGCAGTTCGCGCCCGCGGTAGTAGTGGATCTCGGAGCACCTGCCGCAGGGGCCGGTTTCGCCCATGGACCAGAAGTTGTCCGCCGCCCCCAGTTCCGCGACGCGATCCGCCGGCAGGTATCGCAGCCAGTGCCGGTAGGCGTCGTCGTCTCTCGGGATTCCCTGATCGCCGGCGAACACCGTGGCGTACAGGCGCTCGGGCGGGAGCCGCCACTCATCCGTCAGGAGCGACCAGGCGAAGGCGATGGCGTCTTCCTTGAAATAGTCGCCGAAGGAGAAGTTCCCGAGCATCTCGAAGAACGTGTGGTGGCGCAACGAGGGGCCGACGTTCTCGAGGTCGTTATGCTTGCCGCTCACGCGCATGCACTTCTGGGAGGTTGCGGCCCGGCGGTAGTCGCGCCGGTCCGTGCCCAGGAACACGTCTTTGAACTGGTTCATCCCGGCGTTGGTGAAGAGCAGGGTGGGATCGTCGCCGGGGACGAGCGGAGAACTGGCCACGACTCGATGGCCGTGCCGTTCGAAGAAGGACAGGAAGGTGCCGCGCAATTGGCCGGAGGTCATCCCTTCATTCTAGCAAGGGCGCCGGGGTTCGGGATTCCAGGTTCGGGCTGGAGAGGGCGCGGGCAGCAGCGGTCACACGTCGTCGGGCTCGCTGGCCCGGCGGTCCCAGTAGGGGCGGAGGGCGATCCGGATGCGGTCGGCGGGGAAGCCGCGCCGGAGGAGGGCGCTGAACACGCGGCGGTAGCCCGCGGCATCGTCCAGCGCCTGCCGGCCCCCGAGCCTGGCGCGCACGAGGCGATCGATTACGGCCTGTTCGTCGACCTCGGCGAGGGCCGACTCGAGGGCGGCGGCAGCCTCTTCGCGGCCGAACCCCAGCCGTTCAAGCTCCCGGCCCACCCGGTGCCTGCCGCGCTGGCGGACGCTTACCAGGGTGCGGGCCGCGGCCAGAGCCGCGCGGCAGTCGTCGACCGCGCCGGCGGCAGCCAGGCGCGCGAGCGCATCGTCCACGACGACGGCGGGGAAGCCGCGGCGCAGCAGGCGCTCCCGCACGCGTGCGGCGGACATCTCGCGGCCTGCGAGCCAGCCCAGCGCCGTCGCGTAGGCCGCTCGGCGCGCCTCGGCTGGATCGTCGGGAACGGCAGGAGGCCCGGCGCGCGGCACGGCCCCTCGTCAGCGCCCGAACCGCGTCACCTGCGGCTGCGGCGGAGCGGTCAGCTCGGCGCCAACCACGTCTCCCGCCATCTGCTCCTGGGCCGCTTCGGACGCGGTGGCGATGCCCTGCACCTTGAGTTTGAACTCGTCGACGTTCGTGGCCCACCGGAGGGCCTCTTCGTAGGTCACGAGGTTCCGCCGCAGCAGGCCGAGCAGCGACTGGTCGAACGTCTGCATGCCGTACTGCGAGGTCCCGGCCGCGATGGCCGTCTGGATGAGGTGCGTCTTCTCCTTGTCCACGATGCAGTCGCGGATGAACGGCGTCGTGACCAGGACCTCCACGGCAGGGACCCGTCCCTGCCCGTCCGCCCTGGGCACGAGGCGCTGGGAGACCACGGCGCGGAGCACCGAGGCCAGCTGCAGACGGATCTGCTTCTGCTGGTGCGGCGGGAACACCGCGATGATCCGGTTGATCGACTCCGTCGCGTCCAGCGTGTGGAGCGTCGAGAACACCAGGTGCCCGGTCTCCGCGGCAAGCAGCGCCGTCTCGACGGTCTCGAAGTCCCGCATTTCGCCGACGAGGATGACGTCCGGGTCCTGCCGGAGCGCGGCGCGCATGGCGTGCGCGAACGAGCGGGTGTCGGTCGCCACCTCGCGCTGGTTGATGATGGCCTTGTGGTCCTTGTGGAGGAACTCGATCGGGTCCTCGACCGTCAGGACGTGGACGCAGCGCGTCCGGTTGATCCGGTCGATCATGGCGGCCAGCGTCGTGCTCTTGCCGCTGCCGGTCGTGCCGGTCACGAGCACCAGGCCGCGCTCTTCGTCGGCGATCCGGCTCAGCACCTGCGGGAGGTTGAGTTCGTCCACGCCGCGGATCTGGACTGGGATTACGCGCAGGACGAGGCCCACCGTGCTCCGCTGCTGGAACACGCTGCAGCGGAAGCGCCCGAGGCCGGCCACCGAATACGCCAGGTCCACCTCGGGCGACTTCTTGAAGCGCTCGCGCAAGGCCGCCGGCACGATGGCGGCGGCCATCTGGATCGTGTCCTCGTGGGTCAGCCGACGGGCGCCGGGGACCGGAACCAGCCCGCCCGCCACGCGCATGATCGGGACGGACCCGGCCTTGAGATGGAGGTCAGAGGCCCCGTGCTCGACGGCGGTCGTCAGCAGGTCGTTCACATGCATGGGCTACCCCCTCCGGCCGCGCGCGGCCGGTTCCGGCGCCGCGCCAAGCTAGGCGCCGACGTACGTGATCCAGCGGTGCGTGTCCGGCGCGCTGCCGTTGATGACGCCGAAATACGCCTCCTGCAGCGCCTTCGTGACGGGGCCGCGGTGCCCCGCGCCGACGACGATGCGGTCGACGGAACGGACCGGCGTGATCTCGACGGCCGTGCCCACGAAGAACACCTCGTCGGCGACGTAGAGCATCTCGCGGGGCAGCATCTCCTCGCGCACGCAGTACCCGAGGCCGCGTGCCAGCGTGATCACCGAATCGCGCGTGATCCCCGGCAGGATCGACGCCGCCACGGGCGGCGTGTAGATGACGTTGTCGCGCACCACGAAGATGTTCTCGCCCGAGCCCTCGGAGATGTAACCGAAGCTGTCCAGCGCGACCCCTTCGGCGTAGCCGTTGACGATCGCGTCCATCTTGATCAGCGCGGCGTTGGCGTAGTTCGCGCTGGTCTTCGCGAGCGAGGGAAAGGAGTCCGGCGCCATCCGCGACCAGGAGCTCACCTGGACGTCCACCCCCCGCTCGAGGGCCTCTTCACCGAGGTACGTGCCCCACTCCCAGACCAGGATCGCGACGTCCACCGGACAGGGGAACGGATTGACGCCGAGCGCCCCGTAGCCGCGATAGGCCAGCGGGCGGATGTAGCAGGCCTTCATGCCGTTTGCGCGGATGGTGTCGAGTACCGCCGTCTCGAGTTGCGCCTGGGAGTAGGCCAGCTCCATCCGGTAGATCCTGGCGGACTCCGTCAGCCGGCGCATGTGCGCGTCCAGCCGGAAGCAGGCCGACCCTTTCGGCGTGTCGTAGCAGCGGGCGCCCTCGAACACCGCGCTGCCGTAGTGCAGGGCGTGGGTGGCGATGTGGACCTTCGCGTCGGCCCACTCGACGAAGCTCCCGTTCATCCAGATCCTGCCGGTTCCTGAGAAGGCCATCGCGCGCTCCTTGGCGTGAAGGGTGGTGCTGCAAGAGCCGTGCTCGGCGCCCGCGCCCGCCGGCCCGCACAGGCCACCCGGCTGCCATTCTACTGTGCCTCGCCGCAGAACGGGCAGCGGTCGGTCCGGGCGTGGAGGGGCTTGTGGCACTGTCGGCAGAACTTCGGCTGGGGAACATCGCGGGTCCTCGCCCAGCCGGCCTGCGGGGCCTCGCCCGCCGCGGCCGGCGCCGCCGCCGGAGACGGCGTCGGCCGGTCCGTGGGGCGCCTGGACGCGGGCCGGTCCGCTCCGAGCAGGTCTTCGAGTACGTCCGCCGCGCGCGGGTAGCGCTCGGAGACGTCCGGGGCCATCGCCTTGAGGATGATGTCGTTCACCCGGGGCGGGATGCGCGCGTTCCGCAGCCGAGGCGGCGCCACCAGCTCGCCGCGCATCAGGCGCTCGAGGTCGCCCGGCGCCGGCGTCTGGTAGGGCAGGACGCCCGTCATCATCTGGTACATCGTGACGCCGAGCGAGTAGATGTCCGAGGCGAAGGTCGCGCGCCCGTGGAACTGCTCGGGAGCCATGTACGGCGGGCTGCCGATGACGGTGGTGCCGATGGCCGCCAGCTCGAGGAAACGCGACGTGCCGAAGTCCGCTACCTTCGCCAGCCCGGTGTCCGACACGATGATGTTCGCCGGCCGGAGATCGCGGTGCAGCACGCCCTGGCGGTGCGCGTGGTCGAGGGCGTTGCAGACCTGGCACGTGAGGTCGAGCGCCCGCGTCAGTTCCAGGGCCCCGTCGCGCCCGATGATCGACTCGAGGGTCTCGCCAGGCACGTACTCCATCACGATGAAGAACACGCTGTCCTGCTTCTCCGCCGTCAGGACGGCCACGATGTTCGGGTGATTGAGCACGGCGAGCAGGCGCGGCTCGCGGAGCAGTTCGCCGAAGTTCACGCTCTGGCGGTGGGGGACCTTCAGCGCGACTTTCTTCCCGATCCACGTGTCTTCGGCCAGGTACACCGTGCCGAATCCGCCGCTGCCGAGGGCCGACAGGATCTTGTACTTGCCGATGGTTTGTCCGCGAAAGAACATGCAGCGCCTGCCGGGGAGTATAGCGCGGCTTGTTTATAATTGCCGCATGATGCCGCGCCTCTACGTGCCGTCGCTCGCGCCCGGCGCCCGCACGGCCGCGCTGCCCCCGGACGAGGCCGACCACGTCAGGCGCGTGCTGCGGGCCAGGGTCGGCTCGCCCGTGCGGGTCTTCGACGGCCGCGGCGCCGAGCGCGAGGCCCGCGTGGACTCGCTCGAGGGCCGGACCGTCACCGTCGTCCTGGGCGACGCCGTCGCGCCCGCGCGGGAGTGCCGCGTCAGCGTCACGCTCGGCGTCGCCGTCCTGAAGGGCGAGAAGACGGACGCCGTGGTGCGGGACGCGGTGATGATGGGCGTCGCGGCCCTCCAGCCGATGCTCACGGACCGGTCTGACCTTCCGCCGGCCGCCGTCGCGCGCGGGACGCGCCTCGACCGATGGCGCCGCATCGCCGTCGCGTCGGCCAAGCAGTGCGGGCGCGCAGTCGTGCCCGAGGTGTTCGCCCCGAGTTCGCTGCCGGAATGCCTGGCGCGGCACCGGCGCGACGCGGGCGTCGTGCTGGTGGAACCCTCGTCGGAGGGCCTCGCGCGGGCCCGCCGGCCCGTCCCGCGCGCGCCGGCCTCGGCGCTCGTGCTCGTCGGCCCCGAGGGCGGGTGGACCCGCGGCGAGGTGGATGCCGCCGTCGCGTCGGGGTGCGCGGCCGTCACGCTCGGCCCGAGGACCCTTCGGGCCGACGCCGTGCCTGTCGTGGCCCTCGGCGTCCTCTGGCACTACTGGGGCGAGCTGATCGTGTAGCGCGCCGACCCGCCGCGGACCATGGCGGCGCACCACCCGTCTTCCTGCCGCTGCCAGACCGCCTCGCCCCACGGCGCGAAGGCCGCGAGCACCTGCGGGCGTTCGTCCGGAGTGAAGCCGCTCACCACCAGCGTTCCCCCGGGGGCGACCAGCGCCGTGAGCGCGCCGGCGGCGGACATCAGCAAGGCCCCCGTCAGGTTCGCGAGCACGATGTCCGCCGGCGCGATGGCGCGGCTGCGGAAGTCCGCTTCCTCGAAGCGGACGGCGGGCAGGCCCGCGTTGAGCTCGGCGTTCCCGCGGGCGTTCTCGATTGCGTCGGCATCGCTGTCGACGCCGAGGGCCTCGCGCGCGCCGAGGGCGCAGGCGGCGAAGGCCAGCACCCCCGAACCCGTGCCGACGTCCAGCACGCGCCGTCGTCGACAGTCGAGGCGCTGGAGGGCGGCCAGACACAGCCTGGTGGTCGCGTGGTGCCCGGTGCCGAATCCCATCGCCGGCTCGATGACAACGGTCACGCCCGGGCCCGCTGGATCGTCGTCTTGCGCCCATGGCGGCGCCACCCGGATGCCTCCCACCCGGACGGCTCGCAGCGAGGCCTGCGAACGGCGGGCCCAGTCGCCGTCAGGCAGGTCCAGCCGCGTGATCCGCAAGCCAAGGCGGCCGTGCCAGGCCAGCAGCCGCCGGGCGGCCTCGGTCCGGCGGAGTTCGTCCCGGAAGCTGACCTCCCAGGCGCCGTCGGGCCGCTCGAGCACGGCCATCACATCGAGGCCGTCGAGCGAAGCGGCCACGAGATCCGGGAGTGAAGCGGCGCCGCCCGCTCCAGGCCCGGCCGCGGGGAAGCGAAGCAGCAGGGCCGGCCAGGCCCGCATCAGCCGAACAGGTCCTTGACGCGCTCAAACACGTTCCGGTCGTCGCCGTCGCCGTCCTGGCGGCGCGCCGGGTCGACCTTCTCCGGCGGGAGGACCCTGGCCAGCCGCTCGAACGCCGCGCGCTGGTCCTTCGACAGCTTCTTCGGCGTCCGTGGCTGCAGCGCCACATGGAGGTCGCCTCGGCCCCTGCCCGACACGCTGGGCATGCCCCTGCCGCGGAGGCGCATCACCGTGCCCGCGTCGGTGCCCTCGGGCACGCGGATCGGCTCGTCACCGTCGAGCGTCGGCACGCGGATCTCGCCGCCCAGGACCAGCGTGGGGAAGTTCACGGACACCTGGCAGAACAGGTCGTCCCCCTCGCGCCTGAAGAACTCGTGCTCCTGGACCTGGATGACGACGTAGAGATCGCCCGGGGGGCCTCCGAGCGCGCCCATCTCGCCTTCGCCCGCGAGCCTGAGGCGCTGCCCGCTCGCGATGCCTGCAGGCACCTTGACCGTCAGCTTCCGGTCGCGCGTGACCTGGCCGGCGCCCCGGCACGCCGAACAGGGGGACTCGATGACGCGGCCCGAGCCGTCGCACCGGCCGCACGTGCGCGACACGACGAAGAATCCCTGCTGATAACGAAGCTGCCCGCGGCCTTGGCACTGCGGGCACCGCGCCGGGCTCGTGCCGGGGGCCGATCCGCTGCCGTGGCAGGTGGCGCACGGCTCGAGGCGCGGAATCTGAATCGTCGTGTCCACGCCCCGGGCGGATTCAAGGAAGCTGATCTCGAGATCGTACCGCTGGTCGGCGCCGCGCCGCGGGCCGCTGCGGCGCCGGGCGCCGCCGAAGAAGTCGCCGAACCCGAAGATGTCGCCGAGGCCGCCGAAGATGTCCTCGAACCCCGCGAACACCGTCGGGTCGAATCCGCCGCCGCCGGCCGTGCCGACACCCTGATGGCCGAATCGATCGTAGGCCGCCCGCTTCTCGGGGTCGGCCAGGACGGCGTAGGCTTCCGCGGCCTCCTTGAACTTCTCCTCGGCGTCCTTGCTGCCGGGATTGCGGTCGGGGTGGTACTTCAGCGCGAGCCTGCGGTACGCGCTCTTGAGCTCCTGCTCGCTGGCTGTCTTGGCTACGCCGAGGACCTCGTAGTAATCGCGCTTGATCACGAGCGTGCGACCTTCACCATCGCCGGGCGGAGCAGGGCGTCTCCAATCAGGTACCCTCGGCGGACTTCCTCGACGACCTCGCCGTCGGCACGGCCGTCCGCAGCCACGACGGCCACCGCCTGGTGCACGTTGGGATCGAACGCCGTTCCGACCGAAGCCAGCGGCGTCACGCTCCGGCGCTTGAGCAGGTCGAGCATGGCGGCGTGAATCAGCTCGACCCCCCGCCGGTACCCGGCGACGTCGGACGTGCCGTCCCCGGCGGTCAGCGCGCGTTCGAGATCGTCAACCACCGCCAGGAAGTCCAGCAGCAGGCTGGCGACGGTCCGGTCTGCTTGCTCGCGTCGCTCGCGCTCGGTGCGCTTCCGGTAGTTGTCGAACTCGGCCGCGGTCCGAAGGAGCCGGTCCTCGGCCCGGGCCAGTTCGCGCCTGATGGCCTCGAGGTCCTGCTCGATCGCCGGCGCGTCCGATCCGGGCGGCAGCTCCGGGGGGGTGCGCTCTTCCGGAGGCTGGCCGGGCGTGTCGCGGTCTGGCTGCTCTGCGAGAGTGTCGTCAGTCATGAATCAGCGTGCGTCGCCGGGCGTTCAGGAGTCAGTGGCGCGCGGAGGCCTCGCACCGCAGGCCAGGATGCGCGACACGGCGTGCGCCACGTGGTCCACCAGCGGGATGGCCCGGACGTACTGCATCCGGAGCGGGCCGATCAGGCCGATCGTGCCGGTCTGGTCGCCGTCGGCGTAGGTAGAGGCGACGAGGCTGAACTGCCGCAGGGTCGGATCCTGGTGCTCGCTCCCGATGACGACGGTCAGCCCCGGCCCGTCGATGTACTCCGTGAGCAGGCGGACGAGGCGGTGCTTCTCTTCGATCATCGTGACCAGGGTGCTCAGCGCCGACAGCGTGATGCCGCTGTAGGGGGCCGCCACCTCGCTCACGAGCGACGAGGCGCCCTCGACAAACAGGGTCTGCGTTTCGCCGACCCGCTCGAGGCTGCTCTGCACGAGGCGCAGGGCCCTGGCCATGATGCGGTCGTAGCGCAGCCGCTCCTCGGACAGCCGCTCGAGGATCGTCCGGCGGACGTCGGCGAGAGGCATCCCCGAGAACTCGGCGTTGAGCGCGTTCGACGCCTGTTCCAGCTCGGCCGGGGACAGGTCCGGGTCGAGATCGATGACCTTGTGCGTCACCTGCGATGTGCGCGTGACGACGACCACCAGCACGCGGCCGGCCCCGAGGGGCACGAACTCGATCCGATGGAAGGCCGCCGAGCCGCAATCCGGCACCAGGGCGAACGCCACGGCGTGCGAGGCCTGGGACAGGACGTGCGGCACGGAGGCCATGACGCCCTCGGTGTCCGACTCCGAGAGGCGCGTCAGGGCGTCCTGCAGCCGCGCGTCGGCCGCCGCCGCGGAGCGGGCCAGCCGCGGCCTCGTGAGCAGGTCGTCGACGTAAGAACGGTAGCCCAAATCGGTCGGCACGCGCCCGGCCGAGGCGTGCGGCTGCCGCACGTAGCCCCATTCGTCCAGCTGCGCGAGCACGTGCCGGATCGTCGCCGAGGACAGGCGGAAGCCGCCGCGCCGGACCAGGGCCCGCGACGCCACGGGCCCGCCCGTGTCGATGTGCTCCCGGACCAGGGTCGCCAGGATCCGCCTTGTGCGTTCGCCGAGTGCGCCCGACTCTCGTACCATGACAAACGGGGTGATCGCCGGCCCGGGCTTCGGACATTCCGCGCCAATAGCGCGCGGAGCGCGCCCCCCGCCGCGGGAGCCTGCTCCCCCTGCCTTCATTATATCAACTTGGCTCGCCCGCCCCCGTGCGCCGCGCCGACGCCGCGCGCGCGAGGCCCCGCCTGTCCTAGCAGCCGGCGCGCGAGCGCAGGTCGCGGGCAGCCGCCCGCGCCTCGGCGACGATGGCCTCGGGATCGAGGCTGGTCGGCTGGAAGTCGCGGACGAGGACCTCGCCATCCACGATCGTCGCGCGGACGTCGGTCGGGCGCGCGGCGTACACCAGGGTCGAGTACGGGTCGCCGCCCGGCAGGAGGTGCGGGCGGTCGAGGGGCACGACGACGAGATCCGCCCGCTTGCCTGGCTCGATCGATCCGATCTCCGCGTCGAGGCCGAGGGCCCTGGCGCCCTCGCGCGTGGCCATCCACACCGCGTCGCGCGCGGTCAGCGCACCCGGCGAGCGGCGCGCGGACTGCAGCAGGGCCGCGAGCCGCATCTCCTCGAACATGTCGAGGCGGTTGCTGCACGCCGCGCCGTCGGCGCCCAAGGACACCGACACGCCGCGGGCCCTCAGTTCCGGAACGGGAGCGATGCCGCTGCCGAGCTTCAGGTTGGAGCTGGGACAGTGCAGCACCTTCACTCCGCGCGACGCCAGGATCTCCTGCTCGGCCTCGTCAATCCAGATGCAGTGCGCCAGGCACAGCCGCTCCGAGGCGAGGCCGATGTCCTCGAAGTACTGCACGTTGCGGCGGCCCGTCCGCCGGCGGATGAGTTCGACCTCCGGCTGCTGCTCCGATGCGTGCGTGTGAACCAGCGCGCCGTGGCCCGCCGCCAACGCGCCCACGGCCTCGAGCAGGTCCTGCGAGCACGAGACGGCGAAGCGCGGCGCGAAGGCGGCGCGAATCCTGCCGCCCGCCGCGCCGTGCCACCGTTTCCGCAGCGACAGGCTCTCGTCGATCGAGGCCTGCGTGGGCTCCAGAAGGCGCCGCGGCGCCGCCGCGTCGGCGTCCATCATGCACTTGCCGATGACGGCCCGCAGCCCGGTTTCGGCGACGGCCTCGAAGACCGCCTCGGTGTCGTGCACGGTCTCCATCGTCAGCACCGTCGTCGTGCCGCCCGTGAGCAGCTCGAGCGCGGCGAGCCGGGCCGACGCCCGCAGGGTCCCGGGCGTGTGGGCCGCCTCGAGGGGCCAGATGCGCGTGCGCAGCCACTCGAGGAGGGGGAGGTCGTCGGCCAGCCCGCGGAACAGCGTCTGGCACAGGTGAACGTGCGACTGCACGAACCCGGGCAGCACCAGCGCGTCCGTCGCGTCGATGATGGTGTCCCACGAGCCGGGCAGCCCCGCCCCGACGGCCTCGATGCGCCCGTCCCTGACTGACACCTCTCCCCGCACGACGCTGAGGTCGTCGCTCATCGTCAGGACCGTACCGCCCCGGACGAGCAGGGAAGCCATGTCCGCCGCTCCGGTTATCGGCCGCTCATGGACATCGCCGCAGATGCGTCCGTCGCCTCGCCGCGCCGGACCGCCACGAGTTCCGCGACGATGCTCACGGCGATTTCGGCGGGCGACACCGCGCCGATCCTCAGTCCGATCGGCGCGCGCACGCGGCGCAGCCAGTCGGGGGCGACGCCCTCGAGCGCCAGCGCGTCGACGATCTGAGCGACCTTGGCCTTGCTGCCGATCATGCCGATGTACTTGGCCTCGCGACCGGCGAGGGCCCGCATCGCCGCCAGGTCGTCCGCGTGGCCGCGCGTCACCACCACGACATAGGCCGAGCTGGTGATGGGCGCCGACCGCAGGTGCGAGGCGATGTCGGCCACGGCGATCGACGCGGCGGACGGGAAGCGGCCGGCGTTTGCGAAGGCCTCGCGATCGTCAACGACGTGGACGGCGAAGCCGACCGTGGCAGCGAGCGCGGCGAGTTGCTGGCCCACGTGCCCGGCCCCGGCGACGAACAGGCTCGGCGGCGTGTCGAGCGGGTCGACGAAGACGTCCATCCGGCCTCCGCAGAGCCCTCCTTCCCCGCCGGCCCGGCCGGTGTCCAGGTCGTAGTGGAGGAGTTCCGCCCGGCCCGTCCGAATAGCCGTCTGGGCCTTGCCGACCGCATCGTGCTCGGTCGCCCCTCCGCCGATCGTTCCGACAGTCCGCCCGTCGGCGTGAACGAGCATCTTCGCCCCCGGGCGCTGTGGCGTCGAGCCGTGCGCCGACACCACCGTGACCAGTGCAGCTCCTTCGCCGCGCTGGATGGCCCCGGACGCGGCGGATAGAACCTCTTCGTGCATAGGTGCATTATAGGGCTGGGAATCCCGGATTCGGGGTCCCCTCCGGCCTGCGTGAGCCGCAGCGCGCTCGAGACGGGCGGGGCGGCGGAGCCGGGCGAGAAGAACAGCCGCTAGAACCGGTGCAGCTCGCAGGGAAGGGTTGGCTCGGTGCCGGCGAGGAATGCCTCGCGCAGGACCCTCGGGCACGCGGGCTGCGCCAGGGCGCCCGTGTCGCGATCGATGTCGGCAAACGCGATTCCCGCGGGAGCCTGGAACGTCAGGTTGGGACGGCCGCCGAGGGCCGCCCGCATGAACCGGGTCCAGATGGGAAGGGCCGCAGCCGACCCGCTCATTCCCAGCGGCTGGTTGTCGTCGAAGCCCACCCAGACCGCCGTCAGGAGGTCGGGAGTGAACCCGACGAACCAGGCGTCGCGCAGATCGTTCGTCGTGCCGGTCTTGCCGGCGGCGTCGTGGGTGAAGCCCATGGCGCGCGCGCTGGCGCCGGTGCCCTCGTTGATCACGCTCCGCATCAGGCTGGTCACGAGATAGGTCGTGTCGGCGCGGGCCACGCGGACCGGCTGCGCCTCGCGAAGCGGGACGGCCGCTCCGCGGCGCTCCAGGCCGATGATGGCCTTCGGCGGGCGGGTCTCGCCGAGATTCGGGAAAATCGAGTAGGCCTTGACGATCTCCAGAGGCGTGGCCTCGAAGACCCCCAGGGCGATCGACGGGTACGCCCTCGGCGCCGTGCTGGTCCCGACGCGCCGCCAGAGCGCCGCCACGGTGTCGAAGCCCACCGACTCGGCCACGCGCACGGTGGCCACGTTCCGCGAGTTCGCCAGGGCCCGGCGCAGGGTGATGACGCCGTCGTACTCGTCCTCGTAGTTCCTCGGCGTCCACGTCTGGTCGTCGTAGGCGAACGTCGTCTGCTCGTCGGCCACGACGGTGGCCGGCGTGAGGTCCGTGCGGCCTTCCTGCGCGGCGGCTTCAAAGGCGGCGAGGTAGACGAAAGGCTTGAACACCGAGCCCGGCTGCCGTCTTGCGCTGACGGCCCGGTTGAACTGCGACTGGTTGTACGAGCGCCCTCCGACATAGGCGAGGATCTCGCCGGTGCGGGGCTCGACGGCGATCAGCGCGACCTGCGCAAGGGCTTTCACGCCCTTCCTGGCCAGCTGCGCGTCGACCTGCACCATGCCCGCCCGCACCGCGTCCTGCGCGGCGCGCTGCAGGTTCACGTCGAGGGTGGCGTGGATGTCCACGCCCTCGGGGCCTTCGAGCATGCCGGGGTAGTCGTCGGCCAGCACCTGGCCGAGGAGATCGACGAAATAGGGGGCCTCCGTGTCGAGCGCGCGCGCGACGGTCTGCAGCGGCTCCCGGCTGGCCTGCTCGGCAGCCTCCCGCGTGACGAAGCCCTGATCGGCCATCGCCTTCAGCACCACGTTGCGCCGCTCGCGGGAGCGGTCCGGCGACGAGAACGGCGAGTGACGGTACGGCGTCTGAATGACGCCGGCGATGGTCGCGGCTTCAGCCAGCGTGAGGTTCGTGACGTCCTTGCCGAAGAACATCCGCGCCGCCTGGGCGACGCCGTGCACCGCGTACGATCCGCGCTGCCCGAGGTAGACCTCGTTCAGGTACAGTTCGAGGATCTCGTCCTTCGAGGCGCGCGTCTCGAGCACCATTGCCAGCAGCTGCTCCTGGATCTTGCGCCGGTAGGACTTCTCCGGGGTGAGGAAGAAGTTCTTCACGAGCTGCTGCGTAATCGTGCTCGCGCCTTCCAGGTACGGGTGCTTTCCGCTGAGGTTCGTGCGGATGGCGCCCGCAATCCGGATCGGATCGATGCCGGGATGGCGGTAGAACCGCCGATCTTCGATGGCCAGTATCGCGTGCGCCATGTGCGGCGGAATGAGCGAGAGGGCGACCCGTCTGCGCTTCTGGCGGCTGGTCGTGATGAGCGTCGTCAGGAGGGGCGCGTCGAGCCGGACCCGATCGAGATCCTCGCCGTCCCCGGACTCGATTCGGACGATGGCAGAGACGGGGACCGGCCGGCCATCCGCGTCCACCGGGGCGCCGCGGCTGAGGGCTTCAAGGTGGAACTTGAGCGTCCGCCCGGGCAGGTCGCCGCCCCGTGCCACCAGTGTGAGCGTCCCGGCTCCTCGGAAGAACTCGCCCGGCTGAGCCGCGCCGGGGCGCTCCGCGTAGCCGAGCATGTTCAACCGCTCGGCGAACTCGTCCATCGAGATCCACTGCCCGCGCCGGAACTCGAGGGGCCGGGCGAAGACCCGTGGGAGCGCCTTGACGCGCTCCCCGTTGAGCCGCTCGTCGACGATCGGGGCGAAGGTCGCGTAGTAGTAAGCGGTGACGCCCGCGAGCATCAGGAGCGGAACCCCCAGCAGCGCCGCCACGACCGCACGGCGCCGCCGGCGCCGCGGAGGGCCGGGCGGGGCGGGCAGCCGGGGCCCCTGACGCGAAGGATCTGGCGTCGGCATGCGATCGGTCTTTCGATGCTACCCCGAGGAAACCCAATGGCACACGGGATCGAGAGGCAGGCCGTCCAGCAGATGCCGGAGAAGGCCGCGGCCGTGCCGGTTCAGGAACCACACCCAGGCGACGACGCGCTCCTGGAGCTGGCCAGCCGGGAAGGCCTGCGCCCTGACGCGGGCGAACTGCCGCCTCAGCACGTCGTCGTTTCGTTTCGCCGCCTGCAGGGTCTTCTCTCTGAGGCCGCGCAGCTCGTGGACCATCCGGCCCAGCGACGACACGGCAGCGCCGTGCAGCGTGGAGTCGACCGACGGCAGCGCCTCGGCGAGCCGTCGCATGCTCGTTTCCACCGAGAGGAGCGCCGCCTGGTGCGCGGACTCGACCTCCGGAGGGAGCGCCGACTCGAGCAGGCCGTTCAGCACGCGGTCGTCCTGTGCGGCGAGGGCCTCGAAGGCGATGCCGTGCCTGGCCAGGAACCGCAGGCCGGACGCCTCCAGCACGGTCGCCGAGAGGCGGAGCGCCACCAGCGGCCGCGGCACGGCGAAGTGCTCGTAGACGCGCCCCAGTTGCGCGTGATACGCGAGTTCGTTCGGCCCGGCGACGTAGGCCGCGGTCGGGAAGATCGCGTCCTGGACGATCGGGCGCAGGAGCACGTTCGGGCTGAACGCCGCAGGGTTCGCGTCGATCTCGGCGAGCACGTTGCGGGCTGGCGCGAGGCCCTCGCCGACGAGGAGCGCGTCGCCGTCGATCCGCATCGACAGCCGGCCTCCGGCCAGCGCAAAGAGCGCCAGGCTGTTCGGCCGCATCGTGACCTGAGCGTGGTAGCCCATCGCTTCCAGCCGGACTCCGGCCTCTCCTGCCAGCTCGGCCGTGCGGCCGGGCTCGCCCGCCTCCCGGGCGAAGATCCGGCGAGCGAGGGGCTTGGCCCGAGGGTCCGACGCGTCGAAGACGGCGAGGCCCTCGTCGCCCAGCGCGTGTTCGACGAGCCGCCCGAAGGCGTCGGCGGGGCTCGCTCCGGGCCGGTACGCCGCGCGGATCTCATCGAGCAGGGCCTCAGTGAACTCCGTGCGCGGCAGAGCGGACGTCAGCCGGTCGACCGCGATGCCAATCTCCTCAGCCAGCCGCAGGCTCCCGACCGGACACCGACCCGCGCCCGGCGGAGGCGCCGCCTCGATTGTCTGCAGCCGGTTGTCGGCGCCAATTACGGCACAGGACGCGACCTCTTCCCAGTCGTGATCATCGGCCTCGATCCAGAAGACGGGGACCGCCGGCGTGCCGTGGTCGGCTTCGACCCGCCTGGCCAGCTTGAGCGCCGTCACGGCCTTGAGCAGCGTGAGCAGCGGTCCGCCGAACAAGCCGGCCTGCTGTCCGGTGACGATGGCCACCGAGCCGGGGCGGCGGAGCCGTTCGGCGGCTTCGACGGCGGCGGGCGGCGCGCCGCGGTGCCGCTGCTGGGCCGCGATGATGTCGGCGAGAGCGTCTCGTTCCCTGGGACATGCGAGCGTCCGCCGGATGGCGTTGCGCCAAGCGTCAGCGTCGGCAGGATGCCCCTCGAAGAACGGCGACAGCGCGTGCGGCGACGCGGCGTAGTCGGCCGCCAGGCGGCGGAATCCGGGAAGGCGATCCAGTCCGACGCAGATCCCGCCGGCAGCGGACTCCGAGGTCACCGGGTGTGCACTCACCGGAGAGCTACTCTCGCCGAACCATCAGCGCGGTGTCAAGCCACGCATCGGCGTCGTGTAACGCGCGCGTCCAGGCGTTTGATGCGTGGGATGTTCCATGCTAGCATCGGCCGCGGACCAGCGTGAGAACTTGACGCCAGGATCTTCGTACACTCCGCCACCTGCGTTCGGACCGCTCAAAGTCCTGCACCAGATCGGGGCCGGCGTCCTTGGGCCCGTCTTCCGCGCGCGCGAAGCGGACGGGGGGCGCCTGCTCGCCGTGAAGGCGTTCTCGCTGGACCTGACGCCCGAACAGGCCGCGCAGCTGGCCGCGCAGCTCAAGCGGCTCGCCGGCTTGGAGTTGCGCCATGCCTGCATTCCGGCGCCAGTGGCAGCGGGCGTCGAGGACTCCGTGCCCTACCTGGCGGTCCCCTACGTGGCCGGGGAGTCGCTGGACGCCGCTATCCGGCAGTACGGCCCTGCTCCGGCCAGCGACGCCATCCGCCTCGTCACGCACGTGGCCGACGCCCTCGATGCCGCCGCCGACGCAGGCGTGTTCCACGGGTCGCTCCATCCCCGGGACGTCCTCGTAACGCCAGGCGAGACGCACGTCACGGGGCTCGGCGTCGCTCAGGCCCTGGAGCGCGTCGGCCTGCACGGGCCCATCAGGCGTCCGTACGTCGCTCCCGAACGGGAATCGGGCGACGAGTGGGGAGCGTGCGCCGACATCTACTCGCTGGGCGCGATCGCCTATGAAGTGCTGACCGGACGGCGCGTGCTGCCGGGCGCCGATTACGCGCTGCCAGGGCTGACGGAGGTCCGCGTCCAGAACCCGGTTGCCCTGCGTGAGGCCATCGAGTTCGCGATGGATCCCGAGCCCGGCCGCCGGCCGTCCCGCGCGAGGGAGTTCGCCGAGGCCTTCGCCAAGGCGCTTTCCGAGAGCATCGGGTCCGGCGACCTCCGGGTTCGCCAGGACGGCTCGCGTCAGCGAAGGGCCAGGAGCCGGCCGCCGAAGCTGCCGGGACTGGACGAGCCGCTGGATCCCGCCCTCGCCCCGCCGACGGGAGAGGAGCGTGCGGCGCCTGCGAAGAAACCGCTCCCGCCGCCTGCGGGCAGGCGAATCACGCCGGCGGCGACGCTTCGGTCGACGATCCACGCCGGCTCTTCTCCCCCGGCAAGCCCTGGGACGTCTGCGCGGACGGACGCACCGCCTGAACCGGTTGAGCCGGTCGACGGCAGGGCGGTCGCTGTGGCTGAAGGGGCTTCGGCCCCAACCGGGCAGGCGGCACGGTCCGCGGCTGACGAATCGGTGGCCTCGGCCGAATGCGTCGCCGAGCCGGTGGCCGCTGGGGCTTCTGCGTCGCCGGAGCCTGGCGATACCCCGGCCGGCGGCGCGCCGTCTTCTCAGGGCGACATGGCGGCGGCTCCCGGGCTTGGCGCGCCCGTCCTGCTCGCCGAGGCGGCTTCTGCCGCGGCCATTGAGGCAATGGAGCCGGCGGACTCGGTGCCCGAGGCGATGATCGGCCTGACACCGGGGCCCGGCGAGGCGTCGGCTTTGGCGCCACCTCAATCCGCCGAGGCCCAGGCAGACGCCGTTTCGAGCCCGCCATCCGGGGATCTGGCGGAGCAGCTCGGGTTCTCAGCCGAGGGTTTTTCCCTGGACGCCGCCGAGCTGAACAGCTTTGAGAGCGAGACGCCGGCGAGCATGTTTTCCGTCGATCTGGCTGGTCTGGATCTCGCGCTCCCACCACCCGAGCCAGCGGCGTTGGGGATGGCTGCCGTTCTCGACGGCGCGCAGCCGGCCGGAGAACCGGTCGAGTCCCGGCCCGCGAGCCTGCGGCGCAGGGCTCCGATCCGGATTCCGGATCCGGCCGGCACCGGCGACGGTGAACCGGCTCGAGCCATGACGGCTCCGTCGAGCGTTTTCGACGCGCCGAGTGAACCGCTCCGGCCGGCGGAGCGGCCGCCCTTCGAGATGGAGTGGTCTGGAGCGAGTCGCGAGCGGCGCAGGCTGCCGTTCGCCGCGGGTCTCGCCGCTGGGCTCGCGGCGGGACTCGCAGCGGGCCTGATGCTGGGGTATTGGCTTGGCGGGCGTCCGTCCTCTTCGCCCAGTCCGCGGCCGGCGGCCAGCGCTGCCGTCGCCTCGGCCCGGACTGGCGCGGGTCGTGTCGAAACGCCGGCTGCTCGCGCACTGGCTTCGCCCGAGGCTCGCGTTCCAGAGCCAGAGGCCGCCACGCCCGCCGACGTCAATCACGGGCTGTCGGGCGGCGGCAGGCGGGACGGAGCGGCAGCTGCCCCTCCGGCTTCCGCGCCGGCCGCCAGCTCGGCATCGCCGCCGGGCTCCGCGCCGTCTGCCGGCATGGGCACGATTGTCGTCGTCGCCTCCGGTCGGCCCGCGAACGTGTACGTCGATGGGCGGCGCGAAGGCCTCACGCCGCGCAACCTCGCTCGCGTGCCGTTCGGGCCGCACAGCGTACGGGTGACGCGCCCCGGGTACGAGGCCCAGGAGAAGCGCGTGACGTTGAGCCGCGAGGAGCCTGCGGTGCGGCTGACATTCGACCTGCGGCCGCTCGCGGCGGCTCCGGCGCGGCAGCCGGGGGAGCCGGAGCGCGCCGAGACGACGCCTGCAGCTTCCGGCCGGCAGACGCTCGTCGTCGAGACACAGCCGGCTGGGGCGCGGGTCCGCGTCGGCGGGCGCGACTACGGGGTGACGCCTGTCACCATCACGCCGATCCGGACCGGCCTCCACAAAATCGAACTCAGGCTCGGCGGCTACCGTCCCTGGGCGGAGACGATCACGGTCAAGGCCGGGCAGGTCCGCCGCGTGTCGGTGCCTCTCGAGAGGACGAATTCGCGGTGAGGGCCGTTCTTGCGCTCGAAGATGGCACCTGGTTCGAGGGCACGGCGGCCGGGGCGGAAGGCATCGCGGCCGGCGAGGTCGTGTTCAACACCGGCCTGACGGGCTATCAGGAGATCCTGACCGATCCGTCCTACGCCGGGCAGATCGTCACCATGACCTGCCCGGAAATCGGCAACTACGGCGTCACGCCGGAAGACGCCGAGTCGCGCGCTCCGCAGGTCGCCGGGTTCGTCATGCGCCGCGAGTCGCTCGTCGCGAGCAACTGGCGGGCTGCGGGCACGCTGCGGGACTACCTCGTCTCGGCGGGCACGGTCGCCATCTCCGACATCGACACCCGCGCGCTGACCCGCCGGCTGCGCTCGGCTGGGGTCATGCGCGGCGTCATTGGGACCGGTGACGCCAGACCCGCGGATCTCGTCGAACAGGCGCGACGCGTGCCGCTCATGGCCGGCTCCGACCTGGTGTCCGGCGTGACGTGCGCCGCCCCGTTCGACTGGCCAGTCGAGGGGACGGCCGCGGGGACCGGCGGGTACGGACGCGAGCCGCTCCGGGCGCCGGCCCGGCGGTATCGCGTGGCGGCCTGGGACTTCGGGATGAAGTGGAACATCCTGAGGCGGCTCGCGTCGTACGGGTGCGACATCCGAGTCTATCCGGCGTCGACGCCCGCCGCCGTCCTGCTGTCCGAGCGTCCGTCGGGTGTCTTCCTGAGCAACGGGCCCGGCGATCCCGCCGCGCTGCCGTCGGCGGTGGAGAACATCCGCCAGGTCGTGGCGGACGGCACGCCCGTCTTCGGCATCTGCCTGGGGCACCAGTTGCTGGGCCTGGCGGTCGGTGCGAGGACCTTCAAGCTGAAGTTCGGGCACCGCGGCACGAACCACCCGGTGCAGCAGGTCGAGACCGGGCGCGTCGAGATTACGTCGCAGAACCACGGCTTTGCGGTGGACCCGGCCACGCTGCCGGCGGACGTCGTCGTGACGCACGTCAACCTCTACGACGGCACGCTGGAGGGCTTCCGTCATCGCACGAAGCCCGCCTTCGGCGTCCAGTACCACCCGGAAGCGTCGCCCGGCCCCCACGACGCGGACTATCTGTTCGGCCTGTTCACCGAGGCCATGGAGCGCCGGTAGATGCCGCGCCGGCCGGACGTGAAGCGCGTGCTGGTGCTCGGCGCCGGCCCGATCGTGATCGGGCAGGCGTGCGAGTTCGACTATTCCGGCTCCCAGGCGTGCAAGGCGCTGCGCGCGGAAGGCGTCGAGGTGGTGCTGGTCAACAGCAACCCTGCGACGATTATGACCGACCCGGAGCTGGCGGACCGGACGTACGTCGAGCCCCTGACGCCGGCCTTCGTCGAGGCGGTGATCGCGCGCGAGCGGCCCGACGCGCTGCTGCCCACGGTGGGCGGGCAGACGGCGCTCAACCTGGCGATGGCCCTGGCGAAGTCCGGCTCGCTCGCGCGCTACGGCGTGGAGCTCGTCGGAGCGTCGGTGGCCGCGATCGACGTCGCGGAGGACCGCCTCAAGTTCCGCGACGCCATGCGCGAGATCGGCGTGAGCGTGCCCGAGAGCGGCTACGCCCGGTCGCTGGACGAGGCCCTGTCGCTCGTCCGCACGACCGGCTTCCCGTCGATCATCCGGCCGTCGTTCACCCTCGGCGGCGTCGGGAGCGGGATCGCGTACAACATCGAGGAGTTCACCGAGATCGTCCGCCGCGGCCTCGCCATGAGCCCGGTGCACGAGGTCCTGATCGAGGAGTCGCTCATCGGCTGGAAGGAATTCGAGCTGGAGGTGATGCGCGACGCCGGCGACAACTTCGTCGTTATCTGCTCGATCGAGAACCTGGACCCGATGGGGGTGCACACCGGCGACAGCGTCACCGTGGCGCCCGCGCTCACGCTGAGCGACAAAGAGTACCAGGCGATGCGGGACGCGGCGCGCCGGATCATCCGGCGCGTCGGCGTCGAAACCGGCGGATCGAACATCCAGTTCGCGATCGATCCGCGCGACGGGCGCATGGTCGTGATCGAAATGAACCCGCGCGTGTCGCGCTCGTCCGCGCTCGCGTCGAAGGCGACCGGGTTTCCCATCGCCAAGATCGCGGCGAAGCTGGCCCTGGGGTACCACCTCGATGAGATCCCGAACGACATCACCCGCCTGACGCCCGCGTCCTTCGAGCCGACGATCGACTACGTCGTCGTCAAGATCCCGCGGTGGAACTTCGAGAAGTTCCCCGAGGCCGAGCGCACCCTGACGACGCAGATGAAGTCGGTCGGGGAGGTCATGGCCATCGGCCGGACGTTCCAGGACGCCTTCATGAAGGGGGTCCGGTCGCTCGAGATGGGGCGGGAGAGCCTGCTCTTCGAGCACGAGTGGCTGCGCGGCGAGGACGACGACGGCCTGCGGCAGCGGCTGGCGACGCCGACCGACGGGCGGTTGTGGGCGGTGTTCGAGGCGCTCGACCGCGGCTGGAGCGCGACGGTGCTGCACGAGCTGACGCGGATCGACCCCTGGTTCCTCGCGCAGTTCGCGGACCTGGCTGCGCGGCGCCGCGCGCTTCGCGGCAAGACGCTGCAGGACCTGGGCTGCGCGGATTTGCGGGCGCTCAAGCGCGCCGGGTTCGGCGACGCGACGATCGCGGCCGCCACCGGCGCGAGCGAGCGCGCCGTGCGCGAGCGGCGGGCTGCGGCGGGGCTCCGGGCGTCCTACAAGCGCATCGACACCTGCGCCGCCGAGTTCGAGTCGCTGACGCCCTACCTGTACGGCTCGTACGAGCAGGAGTGCGAGGCCGACCCCACGCCGCACCGCAAGGCCGTCATCCTCGGCAGCGGGCCGAACCGGATCGGCCAGGGCATCGAGTTCGACTACTGCTGCTGCCACGCGGTCTTCGGCCTGCGGGACGAGGGCTTCGAGACCGTCATGGTGAACTGCAACCCCGAGACGGTGTCCACCGACTACGACACCGCCGATCGGCTCTACTTCGAGCCGCTGACCCTCGAGGACGTGCTGGCGGTCATCGACAAGGAGCGGGAAGCCGGCGGGAGCGTCGCCTGCCTCGTGCAGTTCGGGGGCCAGACGCCGCTGAAGCTCTCCACGGCGCTGCATCGCGCCGGGGTGCCCGTGCTCGGCACCTCGCCGGACTCGATCGACCTCGCGGAGGACCGCAAGCGGTTCGCCGCGCTCCTCCGGGATCTCGACATCCCGCAGCCGCCGAGCGGCACGGCATCGTCGCGAGCCGAAGCGCGGGACGTGGCCGTCGGCATCGGCTTCCCCGTCGTGGTCAGGCCCTCGTACGTGCTTGGCGGCCGGGCGATGGCCATCGTCTACGACCCTGGGGCCCTCGACCACTACATGACGACGGCCGTCGATGCGTCGCCGGAACACCCCGTGCTCATCGACCGCTTCCTCGAGGACGCCTTCGAGCTCGACGTGGACGCGGTGGGCGACTCGACGGGTGCGCTCGTCATCGCGGGCATCATGGAGCACATCGAGGAGGCCGGCATTCACTCGGGGGACAGCTCGTGCGTCGTGCCGCCGTTCATGGTGGCCGAGCGTCACCTCGAGACCATCCGGAAGCACACGCGGCGCATTGCGCAGGCCCTCGGCGTCGTCGGGCTCATGAACGCCCAGTTCGCCATCAAGGACGGCGTCGTGTACGTGCTCGAGGTGAATCCCAGGGCCTCGCGGACCGTGCCGTACCTGTCGAAGGCGACCGGCGTGCCGCTGGCGCGCGTGGCCGCCAGGGCGATGGCGGGGCGGACGCTCGCCGAGCTCGGGCTCACGGGCGACCTTGCCGTCAACGGCGTGTTCGTCAAGTCGCCGGTCTTTCCGTTCGTCAGGTTCCCAGGCGTCGACACCATCCTCGGGCCCGAGATGAAGTCCACCGGCGAGGTGATGGGGGCCGCCGCCTCGTTCGGCGAGGCGTTCGCCAAGGCGCAAACGGCGGTGGGGCAGGAGCTGCCGACGGCGGGCACGGTGTTCATCTCGGTGAACAACAGCGACAAGCCGAACGTGCTCGCCGTGGCCCGGGATCTCGCGGCGCTGGGCTTCACCCTGGTCGCGACGCGGGGGACGGCGGCCTACCTCCGGTCACACGGCGTCGAGGCAGGGACGGTCTTCAAGGTGAACGAAGGCCGGCCCAACGTTGCGGACCTCGTCGTGAACGGGTCGATCCAGCTGATCGTGAACACCCCCCTCGGGCGGGCGTCGTTCTTCGACGACCGCTCGGTGCGGCGGCGTGCGATGCTGCACGGCGTGCCCTGCATCACGACGCTCACCGGCGCCGCGGCGGCGGTCAGCGGCATTCGGGCCATCCGCGGGCGCGAGGTGACGGTGCGCGCGCTCCAGGACTACCACGCGGAATCCGCCACGCTGCCGCCCCCGTAAACGCGCAGGATCTTCGATCCCTCTCCGGGGGCCCGCACTGGCGCCGGCCTTTCCTTCGCGGATGCGCGCCTGGGAGCGCCGGTCCCCGCTGGAACGCTCGTTGCGTGACCGGCACGCATGCGCTACCCGTCGGCGCCGCCCGCCCTCGCGCTCCTGGCGGGCTGCGCGATTGGATCAGTCCGGCACTTTGACTGCGGCCCGGCCGCCGCGGCGATCCTGGCAGCCTGGACCGCCTGCCTGTGCTGCTGGCACCGCGGCGCCGCCCGCGGGTTCGTGGCGTCCGCCCTGGCGCTGTGCTTCCTTTGCGGCGCATCTCTCTCATCGTCGGCGGCCCATCGGGCCACGCACACTCCACTGCGGGCCGCGCTGGCGGCGAGCCGGGAACCCGGTCCGGTCCGAGACGGTCTCTCCGAACCCGTCGTGCTGTCGGGAACCCTGTCAGCCGACGCGTCGCCGCTGGAGCGCGGCGCCCGGCTCGTGGTCGATGTCGCGACGGTCCGCGTGGATGGCCGTGCGGCCGGCGCGCCGGGCCGTGTCAGCCTGACCGTCACGGGCTCGCCGCCGCCGTCGGCGGTCGGGACGTGGCGCAGGGGCCGGCGGGTCGAGGTCACCGCGCAGCTGCGCCGGCCGGCGAGGTACCTCGACGCCGGCGTGCCGGACCAGGAACTCGCGCTGGCCCGCCGCGGCACCACGCTCGTCGGCGTCGTGAAGAGCGCGCTGCTCGTGCGGGTGACCGGAGAGGGAAGCGCCCTTGCCGAAGCCGCCAGCGAGGCGCGGGCCCGCGTGCGCCGGTGCCTCGACGAGACCGTCGGCGGCTACGACGCACGCTCGGCGGGCATCGTGCGGGCGATTCTGCTCGGCGACCGCGCGGGCCTGGACGACCAGACCGAGATCCGGTTGCAGGAGGCCGGCACCTACCACGTGCTGGCGATCTCGGGCGGCAACGTCGCGATTCTTGCAAGCGTCCTGCTCGGTCTCGGCCGGCTCGCCGGACTGCGCCCCCGCGTCTCGAACCTCGCCGCGGCCGGGGCCCTGGCCGCGTACGCCGGCCTCGTCGGGAGCGGCGCATCGGTGATGCGGGCCACCCAGATGGCGGTGATCTACCTGTGCGCCCACGCCGCCGATCATCGGACCCGGCCTCTCAATGCCGCCGCCGCTTCTGCCGGCGCGAGCGCGGTCCTGGATCCCCTGCTGCTCTTCGACGTCGGGGCCTGGCTGACGTATGGGGCGACAATCGCGATTCTCGTAGGCACGCCGCGGCTGCTGCCATCGCTGGCCTCATCGTGGCGATGGGCCAGGGCGCCCGCGGGGATCCTCGCGGCCTCGTGCGCCGCCGAGGCCGCGCTGTTCCCGGTCGCCGCGATGGTGTTTCACAGAGTGACGGCGGCGGGGCTCCTGCTGAACTTCGCGGCGATCCCGCTGATGACGGTGGTGCAGGTCGGCGGCATGGCCACCGTCGCGGCCGCCTGCGCGGCCCCGACGTTCGCGGCCCCGCTGGGGGCTGTCACGCATGCGGCGGCGTGGGCCCTGGTGGAGAGCGGCGGGCTTGTCGAACGAGCCCCCTGGCTCGTCGTCCGGCTGCCGGCGCCGCCGCTTGCCGCCGTCGTCGCCTACTACGCGGCGGTCATCCTCGTCCTCCGGCTCTCAGACGAGGTGGTTCGCCGCGGGGCCGCTGCGCGCGCCGTGCGAGCGGGACGCCGAGCCGCCCTCGCGTGCGCCGTCGCGGCGGCCGTCTGGGTGCTGTCGGCGCCCCAGACCAGGTTCGCGCGGACACGCGCGCTCGAAGTGACCTTCCTGGACGTCGGGCAGGGCGCGGCGACGCTCGTTCGGTTCCCGTCAGGCCACGCGATGCTCGTGGACGCCGGGGGGGCCGGCGGCGGGCACTTCGACATCGGGCGGCGCGTCGTGGCTCCTGCAATCTGGGCGGCAGGCGTGCACGCGCTGACCTGCCTGGTCGCCACCCACGGGGACGCGGATCATATCGGCGGCGCCGGGTCGGTCGTGCGCGACTTCCGGCCGCCGGAGATCTGGGAGGGCGTCGCCGTGCCGCCCGAGGCGCTGCTGCGGGAGCTGCAGGCCGCCGCGCGTCAGGCCGGCAGCGCCTGGCACGCGGTGCGCCGCGGCGACGCCGTCACGTTCGGCGACGTCGAGGTCTCGATCCTGCATCCGTTGCCGCCCGACTGGGAGCGCCAGCGCGTGCGCAACGACGACTCGATCGTGCTGGACGTCCGGATGGGGAGCGTCTCGGTCGTGCTCACCGGCGACATCGAGGCCGCGGCTGAGGCCGATCTGGCGCGCGTGCTGGCGCCCGCCCCGATCAGAGTGCTGCAGGCGCCGCACCACGGGAGCGCCACGTCGAGCTCGTGGGCCTTGTTGCGCGCCGCCGCACCCCGTGCGGCCATTGTCAGCGCCGGCCGGGGCAACCGGTACGGGCACCCGCATCAGGCCGTACTGGCGCGGTACGCGGAGGCGGGAGTCCCGGTGTTCCGGACGGATCTCGAGGGCGCAATCGCGCTCCAGACGGACGGGCGGACGGCGATGGTGCGGACCTTCACGGGGCGCCAGGTGCCGTTGCGCCCGGCATCGGCTGGCCCCGATGCTCCGCCTCCTTGACGCGCCGCCACTCGGCGTCGAGTTCGTCGGGCGAGCACTCGGACAGCGCCCGGCCGGATCCGCGCAGGCGCGATTCCATCGCCGAGAAGCGGCGCGTGAACTTCTCGTTGGCGACGCGCAGGGCCGACTCCGGCTCGATGCCGAGCTTGCGCGACAGGTTGGCGATGGCGAAGAGGAGGTCTCCCATCTCTTCCTCGGCGCGCGACCGGTCGGCTGAGCCGCCCGCCTCCACAAGGGCGCGGAGTTCCGCCGTTTCCTCTTCGATCTTCCCGACCACGTCGGCCGCCCGCTCCCAGTCGAACCCCGCTGCCGCCGCGCGGACCCCGATCTCGTGCGCCCTGAGCAGCGCCGGCAGCGCCGCCGGCACGCCGCCCAGCGCGGTGCGGGCGACGCCAGAGGCGCTCGACTCGCGCGCCTTGATGGATTCCCAGCGCTCGACGACCTCGTCCGGCGTCGCAGGGGCAAGCTGCGCGGCCGCGCCGGAGGCGTCCGCCGCCGGCGGGAATACGTGCGGGTGCCTGCGGATGAGCTTCTCCGTGATCGCCTCGAGCGAATCCGCCACGGTGAAGTCGCCGGCTTCGGCGCAGACCTGGGCCAGCAGGACCCCTTCGAAGATGAAATCGCCGAGTTCCTCGCGGAGCGCGCGGCGGTCGTCGCGGTCCAGGGCGTCGAGCACTTCGTACGTCTCTTCGAGCACGAAAGGGCGGAGCGTCTGGAGCGTCTGCTCGCGATCCCATGGGCAGCCGCCCGGTTCGCGGAGGATGCGGACGGTGTCGACGAGGCGCGCGAACGCGCCGGCGGCGGTCGTGGCAGGCATCGGCCGTATGCTACCATGCGGCCCGGAGGCACTGGCGTGGCGGACGAGCAGGACGGCGCGATAGGGTTCAGCGGCTTCATCATCTCGCTGGTCACGACGGCGGCCGTGCAGTTCGGGGACGTTCCCGACCCGGCGACCGGGGAGAAGCGGCCCGAGAACCTGGCGGCGGCGTCCCAGATGATCGACATCCTGTCGATGCTGGAGGTCAAGACGCGAGGCAACCTGACGGCCCAGGAGCGGACGCTGCTCCAGGAGGCGCTCTACGATCTGCGGATGCGGTACGTGGCCGCGCGGCAGGCGCCCGGATCCGACGGGCCCGGCGCGCGGTCGTGAGCGCGGCGTTCACCGTCCGGTTCCTCGGTACCGGCACGTCGCACGGCGTGCCGATGATCGGCTGCCGCTGCGCGACGTGCCGTTCCACGGACCCGCGTGACACGCGCACGCGGCCGTCGATCGCCGTCGAATTCCCCGGCGGGGCCCGCGTGCTCGTGGATACGGCGCCCGATCTGCGCGCGCAGGCGCTCCGAGCTGGGATCGATCGCGTCGACGCCATCCTGTTCACGCACTGCCACGCCGATCACGTCATGGGCCTCGACGAGATCCGGCGCTTCAACGTGCTCCAGGCCCAGGCTGTTCCATGCTACGGCGACAGGCGGACGCTCGGTGAGATCCGGCGGACGTTCGCGTACATCTTCGAGGCGGACGACGAAGGAGGCGGGGTCCCCAGGGTGCGCCTGCATCCCGTCGAAGGGCCGTTCTCGATCGCGTCGCGGGAGTTCATCCCGGTGCCCATCTGGCACGGCCGGCGCAGCATCCTCGGCTACCGGACGGGCGGGTTCGCTTACCTGACCGACTGCAGCGGGATCCCCCGCGAGTCGGAGGCCTTGCTCGAGGGGCTCGATACGCTGGTCATCGACGCGCTGCGGCAGCGGCCGCACCCGACGCACTTCACCGTGGCGCAGGCGGTCGAGGCCGCTTCGCGCCTGGGGCCTCGCCGGACCTACCTCACGCACATCTGCCACGACCTGCCGCACGAGGCGACAAACGCCGCGCTCCCCGACGGGATCCGCCTTGCGCACGACGGGCTCACGATCACGGTGGAGGGGTGAGGGGAGGGCCATTCCCCAACCCCCAGTCCCCAGCGCCCAAGTCCCGGGTCCCGAACCCCGTCAGGTATGATGCTAGCGTGGACCTCATCCACTACCCCGGAGGGGTGTGGCCCGGGCACTGGCAGGCGCCAGTGCTCGCCATCGGCAACTTCGACGGCGTGCACGTCGGCCACCAGGCGATCCTCGCGAGCGTGCGGCGCTCGGCAGCAGCCCGGGGCGCGGCGCCGGTGGCCCTGACGTTCGACCCCGCTCCCACCCGCGTGCTCCGGCCTGACCGCGCGCCGCGCTCCCTGATGACCACGGCCCAGAAGCTTGAGGCGTTCGAGGCGGCCGGCATGCAGGGTGTTGTGGTGGTCCGCTTCACGCCGGAGCTGTCGAGGTGGGAGCCGGAACGGTTCGTCAGCGACGTGCTGGTCCGCTGGCTGGGAGTAGGGGAGGTCTGGGTCGGCCGCGATTTCGTGTTCGGCCGCGGGCGGAGCGGCACCTTCGAGGTCCTCCGGGAACTGGGCATCTCGTGGGGCTTCGAGGCGCGGAAGGTCGATCCGGTGTGCCTGGGCGGCGCGCCCGTTTCCAGCACCCGCATCCGCACGCTCGTCGGCAGCGGCGCCATGCGCGAAGCCGCGGCGCTGCTGGGCCGCCCGTACGCCATAGACGGGCTTGTCGTCCGCGGCGACGCGCGCGGCCGCCAACTCGGCTTCCCGACGGCGAATCTGCAAATCGCGAACGAGCTCGTCCCGCCGAACGGCGTGTATGCCGGCTTCGTGCGCCGTGACGGCTCCAGCTATCCGGCCGTCGCCAACCTGGGCACCCGCCCGACATTCCACGGCCAAGGGGCGGCGTCCATCGAAGCTCACCTGCTCGATGTGGACATGGACCTCTACGGGGCGAATCTTCGCCTCTGCTTCGTGCGGCGGCTTCGAGACGAGCGCCGATTCGAGTCGGCCGAGGCGCTGACGCGGCAGATCCGGGAGGACTGCCGCCAGGCCAGGGCGGTGCTCGACGGGGTTTCGGTTTAGAATCGGAAGGCCGATGACTGACACGGACGGCGCCTCCGGCCCGCTGGTGTTCTCGGCGTGCTTTCCGCGCAGGGAGTCGTTCGCCTCGACGGCTGCCGACCTGGCGTCGAGGCTGGCCGACTCGACCGGCTGGAAGGCGGGCGTGGCAGGGGAAGCCCGGGCCGCCGTGGACGCGGCCTTCCGGGAAACCGTGGCGCTCGAGCGCTCCGACGCCGAGACCGTGGACCTGCTGCTGCGGGCGTCCGACGAGGCCTTCAGCGCGCAGCTGACGTGCGGTGGAGTGGTGGTGCTGCGCTGGCTCCGCACCCGTGTCGCCTGACCCCCGGAGCGCGGCTCACGCATGATGCGCCTGTTCAACACGCTGACGCGCCGCGAGGAGGACTTCGCGCCGCTGCGCGACAACACGGTCCGCATGTACACCTGCGGCCTCACGGTGTACAACCGCGGGCACATCGGCAACTTCAGGACCTTCGTCTGCCTCGACGTCCTGCGCCGGGCGTTGAAGTACCAGTGCGGGCACGCCGTCCGGCAGGTGATGAACTTCACCGACGTGGACGACCGCACGATCGCGGGCGCGCAGCAGGCCGGCGTTCCGCTTCGCGAGTACACGGACCGCTACGTGGAGGCGTTTCTTGAGGACGCGGCCACGCTGGGCCTCGAGCCCGTCGAGGAGACGCCCCGGGCCACCGACGACGCCAACCTGCGGGCCATGAACGATCTGATCGCCTCGCTCGCCAGGAACGGTCACACCTACCGGAGCGACGGGTCGATCTACTTCCGGATCGCGACCTTTCCGGCGTACGGCGCGCTCGCGCGCCTCGATCACGCCGGCATCCAGCCGGGCGCGCGCGTGGACAGCGACTCGTACGACAAGGAAGACGTCCGGGACTTCGTGCTGTGGAAGGCGACCCGCGCCGGCGAGCCGACCTGGGACTACGGCCAGGGCCCAGGGCGGCCCGGCTGGCACCTCGAGTGCTCCGCGATGGCGCTGCGCCTGCTGGGCGAGCCCCCCATCGACCTGCACGCCGGCGGCGTGGACCTCATCTTCCCGCACCACGAGAACGAGATCGCCCAGAGCGAAGGTGCGACCGGGCGCCCGTTTTCGCGGTTCTGGGTCCACGTCGAGCACCTCTTGCTCGACGAAGAGAAAATGTCGAAGTCGCTGGGCAACGTGTTCACCGTGCCGGACGTGGCCAGGCGCGGCCACCATCCGTCGGCCCTCCGCTACCTGTTCATCTCCACGCACTACCGCAAGCAGCTCAAGTTTTCGTGGGCGGGCCTGCAGCAGGCCGAGGAGGCCGTGCAGCGCCTGATGGATTTCCTGGCGCGCGTCGAGCGCGTCGAAGGCGAAGACGCGCACCCGGAGGTTCAACGCCGCGTGGCGGCCGGCCGGGCGGAGTTCGGGGCGATGATCGAGGAGGACCTGAACACGCCCGGCGCGCTCGGTGTGGTGTTCGAACTCGTGCGTTCGCTGAACAGCGCCATCGACGCCGGGCAGGTGGGGAAGCCGGACGCGAATGTCATCCGGGCGGCCTTCGACGACATCGACCGCGTCCTCGGAATCGTGGCGCTGCGCCGCCAGGAAGACGCGGCGGCCGCCGTTCCGATCGACGAGATCGAGCGCGCGATTGCCGAGCGGGCGGCCGCGCGGCGCCGGCGCGACTTCGCCGCCGCCGATCGCATCAGGCGGCAGCTCGCCGATCGCGGCATCGTCCTCGAGGACAGCCCGACGGGCACGCGCTGGAAGCTCGCCGGCAGGGGCGGGGGAGCGTAGGGAGAGAATTCAGGAGTCAGAAGCCAGAAGTCAGATTCCGGAATGCGGAGCGCCCCATTCCCCGGCTCCTGATCCCCAACCCCCGAGTCCCGAACCCTCAATCCCGAACCCCGGCTGTCCCTACCCGATCGTCTCGACCGTCTCGAGGATCCGGATGTTCCGCTTCGCGAGCTCGCCGATGAAGTGCGCGTAGTTCGCGCCGTAGATCGCATCCTCCGGCGCGACGATGCCCGTCTCGGCGATCAGGCCGCTCCCGACCATCACCGCGCCGATCGCGGCGCTGTACCCCGTGACCCGGCCCATCGACGACACGCTATTGACCGTGTCGGCCTCGTCCCAGAGGTGGTAGGAGACGCGGGTGCGCCTGCCGTCCTTGACGCCCTCGACGGTGTTGTACATCACGCACACGTCCGTCTCCCCAGGGAGCGCGCGCAAGCGCGGCTCGATGCGGGCGAGGAGCACGTCGCGCGGCACGACCTTGACGCCGCCCACTTCCACCGGGTCGAGGTCCAGCATGCCGCACTCCTTGAGCGTCTGGACGCCGTCCCAGTGCCCGGGCCAGCGGACCGTCTTCTCGGCGAACTCTTTCAGCTGCGGGCGCGTGTAAACGAAGCTCGGCATGCCGGGCGTGATGGCGCACTCGAGCCGCTCGGACTTGCCGTACTTGTCGAACGAAAACGCCTCGCGGCCCGACGAGGCGTCCACCTCCACGACCTTTCCGTCCTGCAGGATGCACACCTTGATGACGTACTCGCGGAGCACGTGGGAGAAGGCCCAGGTGATCATGTAGCGCAACGGGTGGCGCGCGGCGGCCTCTTTGTTCGGGATGCCGCCGACGCGGGCGATGACCGACTCCGCCCGGTCCAGCTTCCGGATGCCCTCGCCGCACGTCACGTTGCTCATGCCCGGTGCGAAGCCGATCCCGTCCAGGAAGGTGACGCCGTTCTTCTGCGCCGTGTCGTGGAGCCAGTCGCCGTACTCGTTCAGGCCCATTCCGGGCGGGATCACGAGCCCTTCGACCTCGTACGCGTCCGGCCGGCGGTGGTACTCCTCCAGGATGTCCACGAAGTCGAACCCGCAGCGCACGGCGGCGTCCACGACGATGTAGCTCGTCCGCCTGTCCGGGAGCGTACTGACGCCGACGTCGTAGTGCTTCATGAGCGCCGTCAGATCGTCCCTCTTGGTGACGTCCACCTGGTGCGTGGCGACCTTGGGGCTCTTCAGCCACGCGCGGGCGTTTTCCAGAGCGCCGTGGCTCCGGTCGGCCAGCCCGACTGTGGCGACGGCATCGTGCTTCAGGAGATCGAAAGCCACCGTCGTGCCCATCTTGCCGCCGCCGCCAAAGACCAGGATCTTCATGAGGGACTCCCTGTGCCGCGCACGCGCGCGCCGAACCGCCCGTCCACCCGGAGGGGCCGTGCTGAGGGGGCGCGAGCTGCCACGCCGGCGCCGTGCGCGCCGAGCAGGACTGCACATTATACCGTAGCGCCGGCGGGCGCCTGGCCCCAGCCTTGCTTGCCGTGGCGGCATGGGATCGGACGCCACCGTCGCGCTCGGAATCACCGGGGAATCCCTGGCCTGCGCGGCCCTGGCCGAGCGGGGGTACGCGATTCTTGCCCGCCGGTACCGCACGCGAAACGGAGAAATCGACATCGTGGCGCGCGACGGGCCGACCCTCGTCTTCGTCGAGGTGAAGTGCCGGGCCTCCGGCGCGTGCGGGCATCCAGCCGAGGCCGTGACGCTGCGCAAGCAGCGCCGGGTGGTGGCGATGGCGCGCAGGTATCTGTCCGAGCGCGGCCTGCACGGCTGCCTGTGCCGCTTCGACGTCGTCGCGGTGCGGTTCCGGGCGGAGCGGCCGCCGGCCGTCGAGGTGATCCGCGACGCGTTTCAGGCTAGCTGGTGGGCGCCGCCGCCTTGAGTCGTTTCGCGCGCCTGTGCTAACGTAGACGCAGGCGGTCGGGCGGGAATAACTCAGTGGTAGAGTGCGACCTTGCCAAGGTCGAAGTCGCGGGTTCGAATCCCGTTTCCCGCTCCATCCCCTTCCTTCCAGGAACGGCCGGACGCGTGGCGATTCCCGACAGGGCGCCGTAGCCAAGTGGTAAGGCAGAGGTCTGCAAAACCTCCATTCTCCGGTTCAAATCCGGACGGCGCCTCCACCCCCTCCGTCGAACCCGAGTCTCTCCTGAGAGTGCCGGTTGCCGCCAGCGGAGAGTACGGTAAGATGCCCGCGCCTTTCGCGCATTCATGACGCTTCTCCGCGAGATCCTCGACGCCGCCTACACCCCCGTCGCCAGGGCCATGTCCGGCGTCCACCCGAACGCGCTGACGCTCGTGTCGATGGCGTCGGGGGCCGCTGCCGGGATCGCCTTCGCGGCCGCCGGCGGCGGGCGCGGCTGGTACGCGGCGGCCGGCCTGCTCGTCTCGCTCTCGGGCTCGGCTGACGCCCTGGACGGGCTCGTGGCCCGGCTCCACGGGCGGGTGTCGGCAGGCGGCGACTTCCTGGATCACGCGGGCGACCGTTTCGTCGAGGTGTCCATTCTCGCCGGCATCGCCGCGTCGCCAGGCGCTCACACGGTCTTCGGCCTGTCGGTGGTGATCCTCACGCTGTTGAACAGCTACCTCGGCACCCAGATCGAAGCGACGTTCGGGCGCCGCTCCTACAGCGGCCTGGGCAAGGCCGAGCAGTTCATCGGTCTCGTCATCTTCGCCGCGGCGCTGGCCTCGGCGCCCGCGCTGTCCATCCGCGTGGGCGGAGCGCGGCTGTCGGCTGCGAACGTTCTATTGGGCCTGCTGGGAGCCGGCGCCCTGGTCGCACTCGCGCACCGCCTGGGGCTCGGATGGTCGCTGGCGCGCCAGGGCGCAGGGCCGGCGGCCAATCGCGCGCCCAAGGTCCCGCCACGGTGACGCTCTCCGAGATCGGTTTCCAGGCGCTCCTGCGGTGGCTGCTGTTCCCAGCCGCTGCCATTCCAGTCTGCGTGTACGCCCGCGTCCACGGCCACCATGGATTCCTGGAGCGCCTGGGACCCTGGTTCCTGATCATCCCGGTGGCGCTGGGCGCGTCTTACCTCGGCATGGTTCCCTTCGGACTGCTCCTGGCGATGTGCGGCGCGGTCGCCGCGTGGGAACTCGCCAGGCTGGGGCAGGCGCTGCCGGCGCCCCGATCCGGCGCCGCAGCCGTGCTGGGTGCCAGGCCGTCGCGCTTCGCCCTCGCGCTGGCCTGCGTGCTGCCGTGGATCCTCTGGCCCGCGCTGGCTCCGGGCTCTTCTGCGATCGTCGCCGGCGCCGCCGTGCTCCTCCCGGTGCTGCTGTTCTTCGCGCTGCCGCGGGCAGCGGCGGCGATCTGGACGGTCCCGCTGCTGCCGCTCTCGCTCGGGGCGGCGCTCTCGTTCTGGGTGCGGCTGCAGCAGATGCCGGCGGGGTTCCGCTGGGTGCTCGTCGCCTTCAGCGTCGTTGTCGTGAACGATGTGATGGGTTTCGTCACGGGCCGGCTCCTGCCGGGACCGCGTCCGTTTCCGTCGCTCAGCCCGGGAAAGACGATTACTGGCTACGCCGGCGGCTTGGCGGGCGCCGTGCTGACCGCCTTCGTCCTCGCCTTCGCGGAGCCGGAGTTCGGTACGCTGACGATTGCCGCCGCGGCGGTCGCGCTCGCGTGCAGCGGAGCGGCCGGGGACCTGCTCGCCTCGGCGGTGAAGCGACGCCACCAGGCCAAGGACTTCGGCCGCGCGCTCGGCGCGCAGGGCGGCGTGCTCGACCGCCTGGACTCGCTGCTTGGCGCCGGCTGGATCTTCTACCTGTTCGTCACGCTCATCGCGCGATGAGGACACGCCGGATGGCCGCGCCCGCGTGGCGCTCCGAGACGGTCAGCGCGTCCCTGTTCGCGCTGCCTCGCCTCGCCACGTCGTTCGTTGCCACGGGCATCGTCACGCTCGCGGTGCCCCAGATGGTCGTGCTGGCCGTCGGGGAGGCCAGAAAGGGGCTCCATCTCGGGAGCATCAGCGCCGCCGCGTCCATCGCCAGCCTCGCGGCGCTGTACCCGTCCGGCATGCACTCCGACCGCCGGCGCCTGGACGGCGGGCGCCGGCACCTGCCAGTGGTCTGGCTCGCCGTGATGGCCCTCCCGCTGGCGGCGCTGGCCTCAGGGGCCTCCTATCCGGCGGCTGTCGCTGCGATCATGGCCCTGGCCGTGACGCGGTCGCTGTGCGACGCGGCGCACCTGCCCATCATCGCCGATGACTTCCACGGCGGACTGGCCGGCGAGCCAGGGCTGCCTCGTCCCGGCGTGCTGTCGGCGCACATCGCGTTTCAGCAGTTCCTCGGCGCGGCGCTTGGAGCCCTGGCGTTTGCGTGGCTGCCGGTGACGGGAGGAGGGCCGGCGGGGCTTCGGACGGCGTCTGCGGCCGTCGCCATAGCGTTGCTGGTCCTCGCCGTAGCCGGGTTCCTGCTCTCGTTCCGCCGGTTGCCTCGTCTCGCACCAGGGACTCGGGGCGCGAGGGAAGCGGAGCCTGCGCCGTCCTCGAGCGGGCAGCGAGGTGTGCGGACGGGCTCCGCGCACGACGGCAGCGCGGATGGCGCCGTGATCACACCGAACCTGCGCGCCCTGCTCGCCGCGCGCACGCTCTTCATGGCGGGCGTGTTCATCATCTCGACTTTCCTCGTCTTCCTGGTTCGCGACGTGCTCGCGGCTCGAGACGTCGAGCGCGTCACGGCGATCCTCGTCGGAGGGACGCTCTCAGGGGCGCTGCTGAGCGCGCTGCCCGCCGGCCGCCTGGCCTCGACGTTTGGGGACCGGCGGGTGCTGTTTGCGGCGGGGGCCGCCGTGGCGGCCGTCGCGCCGGCGTTCCTGGCCTTCGCGCCGGGCCGTCCCGCCTTCGCCCTGCTGTGCATGCTCCTCTACGGCCTCGCCTTCGGCACCGTCGTCACATCGGGCCTGTCGCTGACGCTGGCGCTCGTGGTCGACCCCTCCAACGCGGGAAGGACCATGGCCCTCGCGTCGGCGACGACGTTCCTGGCTCAAGCGATCGCATCCGGCGCCGGCGCGGTAGTGCTGGACCCGCTCAACCGGCTCCGTCCGAACGCAGGCTACGCCGGCCTGGTCGCGCTCATCGAACTGCTCCTGGCCGGTGGCGGGTACTTCCTGACGAGGATCGACGTGCCGGCGCCCGCGCGCCGACGCCCCGCGTGAACTGAATCCGCCCGCGCCCCGCGCGGTTGGCTTCCGCCGCGATCGATGGCGGCGAGATCGTCAAACCCGTCCGGCCGAGCCGGCAGAGCGGGGCGGAGGCGGCGAGCGCGCCTGGCAGGGCGGTGCCTCCGGGGCGGAGATCCCGGCCAGTTCGGCAACCGCTGTCTCGGGCGGTCTCGCGGGGAAGGTGCGCCGGCCGTGGAGCTAGCCGGGCGGGAGCGTTGTCGGCGCGAATGCGGGCGGCCTGGCCCAGCCCGTCCAGCAGCTTGGAAGGTCGAACGGCAGCAGGCCGCTCTCGAGCGGCGGCGGTGCAGCCTCGCCGGCGGTCTCGCCGCCTGCACTCGTCACCGCCGGCTGGGGGAACCCCGCTCGCAGCAGATCGGTCGCGCCCGCCTGGTCCAGCGGATGCGAGAAGTAGAAGCCTTGTCCGTAGTCGCAGCCAAGCGCGCGGGCGAGTTCCGCCTGCTCGCGCGTCTCGATGCCCTCGGCGATCACGCAAAGGCCGAGCTGACGCGCGAGCGCGATGACGGCGCCGACGATGGTCCGGGCATCTTCGCGGATCGCCAGGTCGCGGACGAACGTCCGATCGAGCTTCAGGAAATCGGAGGGGAACTGGTGGAGGCAGGCCAGCGAGGACTGTCCCGTTCCGAAATCGTCCAGCCCGACGCGGGCGCCCATGGCCCGGACGTCGGCGATCGTGCGTCGGATCGCGGCGGCGTTCTCCATCGCGGCGCTCTCGGTCAACTCCAGCATCAGCCGGCTGGCGCCGAGTCCCATCTCACCGAGCGTCGCGGCAATCTGGTCGGCCAAACCCGGGCGGCTGAAATGCGGGCTCGCGAGGTTGACCGAGACCCACAGGTCCTCGGAAACCAGGCCTCGCTCCTGCCAGGTCTTGAGCCGGAGACACGCCTCGCGCAGCACCCAGCTGCCGAGCGCCGTGATCAGCCCCGTCCGCTCGGCCATCGGGATGAACTCCGCCGGAGGGATCGCGCCGAGCGACGGGTGCTCCCAGCGCACGAGGGCCTCGAAACCGGCGATGCGGTTCGACGCCAACGCCAGGATGGGCTGGAAGTGCAGGACGAACTGGCCGCGCTCCAGGGCGCTTCGGATATCGGACTCGAGCGCGGCCTGGGACTCGGCTGCCGTGGCGAGGTCCGGATCGAAGATCTCGCATCGGGCCTTGCCCAGCAGTTTCGCTCGGCAGAGCGCCAGGTCGGCGTCTCGCAGGACGTCCTCCGCCCGCGCGTGGGCGGCGCCGCCCAGGGCTATCCCTACGCTCGGAGCGAGATACACCTGCCGATCGCCCATGGGAAATGGCGCGAGCGCCTCGGCCAGCATGCGGCTTGCCACCGCTTGGGCGTCGCCCGCGTCCCGCACGCGATCGAGCAGCACGGCGAATTCGTCGCCTCTGAGCCTGGCGACAAGATGGGACCGGCAGGCCGTCTCGCTCGGGTCCAGCCGCTCGAGGCACGCCTCCAGCCGTGCGGCCACGGCCTTCAGCAGGCCCTCGGCGCCGGGCGAGGGGCGGCCTGCGCCCGGCTCCCCGGATCGGTCGAGTTCGACGAGCACGACTGCGAAGCGATGGTCCGGGTTGCGCCGCGCGCAGACGATGGATCGCCCCAGGTGATCCATGAGGAGCGGACGTGTCGGAAGGTCCGCACAGGAGCCGTCCGGCGGTCTGGCGCCGACGCGCCGGCCCGCGTCGAGCAGGCGCACGGGGGGGCCGCCGGCCCGCGGGGGAAGAGGCGGGTCGACGTTCCGGCCCCAGGGCCCGAATCCCTCGTCGCCGCCGTGCGCAGCCCACTCGCCGTGGTTCATGTTGCGAATAGATGAGGCCGGTTGCGGGGTGACCCCGGGAACGCCGTCCCGCCCGGCTGGCTCTCGCGAGCCCGGCCGCCGGGGGGAGGCAGCCCCGTCCCCGCCGTCTTTTCGGTCGGAGGGGCCGCCGGCATTAGGCGAGGCGGCGATGCGCCTTGACAGCGTTGCCGCCGCGTCGTAGGGTTCTGGAACCGCCCCCGGGGCGAGCCGCCCGCCAGCCCGGAGCCGAGCATGAGCCGAATCCTGCCGTTTCTCGCAGCGGCCGCCGTGCTGTCTCCACAGAACCCGCCGGGTGCCCTCTATGACGAGGCGAAGGTCCCATCCTACGTCCTGCCAGACCCGCTGATCACGACGGCCGGGGAACGAGTGCGGGACTCGAAGACATGGATCGGAACGCGCCGGCCGGAGATTCTCGAACTCTACCGCAGAGAGGTGTTCGGCCGCGTGCCGTCCGGAGCGCCGCGCGTCTCGTTCCAGGTGGAGTCGACCGATCGGCAGGCGCTGGACGGCGTCGCGGTCCGGAAAATCGTGGCGTTGACGTTCGGCGGCGGCGCTGCCGCGCGCGCGGCGCGGATGCTGGTCTACCTGCCGGCCGGCGGCGCCCGGGAATCGGTTCCGGTGTTCCTCAGCCTGTCGTTCGGCCCGATCCAGACGGTTCACGCCGACCCTGGCATCCCGCTCGGCTGCCAGTGGTCGCTCGACGCGGACTCGCAGGAGGCCGTCTGCCGGCCCGCCGCCGAGTCGTCGCGGGGCTCGCTGGCCGGCCGCTGGCCTGTCGAGGCCATCCTCGGCCGGGGATACGGGCTTGCGGCGATCTACTACGGCGAGATCGAGCCCGACGTCGTCGGAGGACTGAGGCACGGCATCCGCGCGCTGGCCCTCAAGGAAGGGCAGCGGGAGCCGGCGCCGGACGAGTGGGGCGCGATTGGCGCGTGGGCCTGGTCGCTCAGCAGGGCGCTCGACTATCTCGAGACTGACCGCGATGTGGACGCGGCGCGCGTCGCCGTCATCGGCCACTCGAGACTGGGCAAGACGGCCCTCTGGGCCGGGGCCGAAGACACGCGATTCTCGCTCGTGATCTCCAACGACTCGGGCGAAGGGGGTGCGGCGATCAGCCGCCGGACGTTCGGCGAGCGCACGCGCGACCTCAACACGAGGTTCCCGCACTGGTTCTGCGGCAACTTCAAGCAGTACAACGACCGCGAGTCCGAAATGCCGTTCGACGCGCACTTCCTGCTGGCCCTGGCAGCCCCTCGCGGCCTCTACGTGGCCAGCGCCGCCGAGGACCTCTGGGCTGATCCGCGGGGGGAGTTCCTCGCGGCGTCGGCGGTGGAGCCGGTGTACGCGCTGTTCGGCAAGTCGGGGCTCGGCACCTCCGGGCCTGCGGCACTCGATACGCCAATCGGGCGGACGGTTCGCTACCACGTGCGCTCCGGCAAGCACGAGATCACCGCCTACGACTGGGACCGGTACCTGGACTTCGCGGACGCGATGTGGAAGCAGGCGCCGAGACCCGGTGGGGGATTGGGAGGGGGGCCCCATGAAGAGACGCGAGTTCCTCAGGTCGGCGACACTGGCGGGCGGGGCGGTGATGGCGGGCGGCGCGGCCCGGGCGGGGGCCACGGAGGGTGACGGCCGGGAGTTCTACGAACTGCGCGTCTACGAGACGAACCTCGGCGCGCGGAAGAGGGTGCTCGACGACTATCTCGAGCGCGCCTTCATTCCAGCGCTCAACCGGGCGGGCAGCTCACCGGTGGGGGCGTTCAACGTCATCGCGGGGGCGAGCAGCCTCGCCCTCTACCTCCTCGTGCCATTCCCGACGCTCGACGCCCTGGTGTCCGCGCCGGCCAGGCTCGCGGCGGACCCGGAGTACGTGAAGGCGGCCGAGCCGTGCCTCTCCGCGCCCATCGACGACCCCGCGTACGTGCGCTACGAGAGCTCGTTGCTCAGGGCGTTCGCCGAGGCGCCGCGCGTGCGCGTTCCGGCCGAGACCGCCGCGAAGCAGCCCCGCCTTTTCGAGCTGCGCACCTACGAGAGCCACAGCGAGCGGGCAGCGCTCAGGAAGATCGAGATGTTCAACGAAGGAGGCGAGATCGCCCTGTTCGATCGGCTGGGCCTGCGATCGGTCTTCTTCGGGCAGACGCTGATGGGGCGCCGGCAGCCGAACCTCGTCTACATGACCGTACACAGGGACCAGGCGGCGCGGGACAGGTCGTGGGCCGAGTTCAGCGCCTCGCCGGACTGGAAGCGGCTGAGTTCCGACCCGGCGTTCGCCAACACGGTCTCGGCGCAGCACATCGTCTTCCTGCGTCCCGCCGCGTACTCGCAGATTTGACGGGCCCCGCTGCGCCGAGGCAGGCCCTGGCGGACGGCCCGCGAAGGGCTAGGCAGCCGGCCGGAACCACCGTGCACTGGAGTGTCGCATGAGCAACCCGTCGCGCATCACATTCGTGGTCGTCCTCGCGTTCATGGCCGCGAGCGTAGGGCTGGCCCGGCAGGCGCCTGCAGCCAGGCAGAACCCCCTGCTCGTGACCGCCCTTCGCACCGAGCACGCCGAGAACCCCATCGGCATCGATGTCGCCGCGCCGAGACTCAGCTGGCAGATCCGCGCCAGCGCGAGGGGCGTCATCCAGGCGTCGTACCAGATCCGCGTGGCCTCGACGGAACGCGCGCTGGCGGCCCCCAAGGGTCTCGTCTGGGACTCGGGCATCGTGTCGTCGGAGGAATCCGCCTACCGGCCGTACACAGGCCCGCCGCTTCAGTCGGGCCGGCGCTACTACTGGCAGGTGCGCGTCTGGGACCGAAGCGGCCAGGCATCCGACTGGAGCCAGGCCGCCTTCTGGGAGATGGGCCTGCTCACTCCCGCTGACTGGAAGGCCAGTTGGATCGAGCCCGGGCTGCAAGAGGACGTCACCAAGTCGGGCCCGGCCCCGATGCTGAGGCGCGAGTTCGTGATCACCGGGCCGATCGAGCGTGCGCGCGTCTACGTGACGAGCCATGGCATGTACGAGATGGAACTGAACGGCCGCCGCGTCGGAGACGCCGTGCTGACGCCCGGGTGGACGAGCTACCACAATCGCCTGCAGTACCAGACCTACGATGTGACGTCGCAGCTGCAGAAGGGGAGGAACGCCATCGGCGTGACCCTCGGGAATGGCTGGTACCGAGGCAATCTCGCCTGGGCCGACGGGCGAAACCACTATGGCGAACGGCTCGCCCTGCTGGCCCAGCTCGTCCTGACCTATCGGGGGGGGAAGCAGGAAGTCGTTGGAACCGATGCCGGCTGGAAGGCCGCGACGGGGCCGATCCTGATGTCGGAGATCTACCACGGAGAAACGTACGACGCCCGCCTCGAGAAGCCGGGCTGGTCGTCACCCGGCTTCGCTGACGCCGACTGGTCGCCCGTGAAGGTCGCCGACTATCCGAAGACGAACCTCGTGGCCCCGGCGGGTCCGCCGGTGCGCCGGATCGAAGAGCTCAAGCCGGTCCAGACGATCCGGACGCCGGCCGGCGAAACCGTTGTGGACATGGGCCAGAACATGGTCGGCTGGGTCCGGCTGAAGGTCCAGGGGCCCGCCGGCGCGACGGTGAGGCTCCGCCACGCCGAGGTGCTCGACAAGCAGGGCAACTTCTACACCGAGAACCTCCGCGGCGCGAAGCAGACGGTCGAGTACACACTCAAGGGAGCAGGCGTTGAGACGTTCGAGCCGCACTTCACGTTCCAGGGGTTCCGCTACGTGGCTGTCGAGGGCTTTCCCGGCGAACTCGCGCCCGACAGCCTGACGGGCGTCGTCGTGCACTCGGACATGGCGCGCACGGGCGCGTTCGAGACGTCGAAGCCGCTGGTGAACCAGCTGCAGCACAACATCGTCTGGGGCCAGAAGGGCAACTTCGTCGACGTGCCCACCGACTGCCCGCAGCGGGACGAGCGGCTGGGCTGGACGGGAGACGCCCAGGTCTTCGCGCGGACGGCGGCGTTCAACATGGACGTGGCCGGGTTCTTCACGAAGTGGCTGCGCGACGTGGCCGCCGATCAGCTCCCGTCGGGCAGCGTGCCGCACGTGGTTCCGGACATCCTGAGCCGGCCGGACCGCCCGTCGGCCGGGTCGGCCGCGTGGGCCGACGCGGCAGTCATCATCCCGTGGACGATGTACCTGAGCTACGGCGACAAGCGGCTGCTCGAGACGCAGTACCCGAGCATGATGAAGTGGGTCGAGTACATCCGGAAGCGCGCGGGCGACGACTACATCTGGAGCGAGGACTTCGCCTACGGCGACTGGCTCGCCTACGCCAGCACCGCGTCGGACTACCCGGGCGCGACGACGGGGAAGGACCTGATCGCGACGGCCTTCTTCGCGCACTCGACGGACCTGGTGTCCCGGGCGGCCAGGGTGATCGGCCGGAACGACGATGCCGCGACGTACGAGACGCTGCTCGGGCGGATCAAGAACGCCTTCGTCCGCGAGTTCGTCACGGCCACGGGCCGGGTCGGCGAGAACACGCAGACGGCGTACGCGGTCGCGCTGCAGTTCGACCTGCTGCCCGAGGCCATGCGGGCCGGCGCTGCCGCCCGGCTGGCGCGCGAGATCAACCAGCGCAAGCACCTGACCACGGGGTTCGTCGGCACCCCGTACCTCCTCCACGTTCTCGCCCGCTACGGGTACCTGGACGAGGCGTATCTGCTGCTGAATCGCGAGACGTACCCGTCGTGGCTCTATCCCGTGAAGCAGGGCGCGACGACGATCTGGGAGCGCTGGGACGGCCTGAAGCCTGACGGGACGTTCCAGGACAAGGGCATGAACTCGTTCAACCACTACGCCTACGGGGCGGTGGGCGAGTGGATGTACCGCGTGATGGCCGGCCTCGAGATCGATCCGGCCGCGCCCGCCTACAAGCATGCGCTCATCCAGCCGCGCCCGGGCGGAGGGTTCACCAGCGTCAAGGCGTCTCACGACACGCCCTACGGCGTGATCGGGTCGGCCTGGACGCTGAAGGACGGACAGTTCGAGCTGGTGGTCGACGTGCCGCCGAACACGAGCGCCAGGGTCTGGCTGCCCGGCGCGAAGCTGGCGAGCGTCACCGAAGGCGGCCAGCCTCTCGCGGCGGCGCCTGGGATCAAGGAGCCGCGCCAGGAAGGGACAGCCGTCCTCGTCGAGGTCGGGTCGGGGCAGTACCGGTTCGCGTACCCGCTCGTGAAGTAGGCCTCTCGTCCCCATGCGGCGGACAGCGGAAGGGCCGGGGCCAGCCGGCCCGGCCCTTCTGCGGCCGTCAGCCGCCCGCCACACACCTTTCACACTCTTGCGTCCGCCGTGCCTCGGGTCGAGCGTAGATCCGAGTAGAGCGCGAACCGCTCGGGGAGGTCCGGCGATGACTCGACGACACGCACGCGCGGGGGGATGGGCGCTCGCTGCAGCAGCGGTGACGGCCGTTGCGGGGACGGGCCTGGCGACCCGCGGTACCGGCCAGCCGAAGCCGCTGGTGACGACGGCGGCCGTGACACGCGGCGAGATCGTGGCGGAGATCAGCGCCTCGGGCACCCTGGCGGCCGTGAGCACGGTGAGCGTCGGCAGCCAGGTGTCAGGGCGGATCCAGGCGCTGCATGCCGATTTCAACGACGTCGTGCGGCGGGGGCAGGTGCTGGCAGAACTCGATCCGTCCCTGCTGCGGGCCGAGGTCAAGCAGGCCGGCGCGAGCCTCCTCGGCGCCGAGGCCGCCGTCGAGCGCCTGGCGGTCGAGCGGGACGCTGCGCGCCTTGCGCTGGACAGGACGGAGAGGCTGTTCGAGCGCCGGCTGGTGGCGGCCCTCGAGGTCGAGGCCGCCCAGGTGGCGCTCCGGTCGCTCGAGGCCGACATCCGGTCGGCGCAGGCGTCGGTCGCTCGGGCGAAGGCCGCGCTGAATCAGGCCCAGGTCAACCTGGCGCACACCGTCATCGCGTCGCCGATCGACGGGACGGTGATCTCGCGCGCGGTGGAGGTCGGCCAGACGGTGGCGGCAGGCATGTCGGCGCCGACGCTCTTCACGCTCGCAGCTGACCTGACCCGCATGCGCGTGAGCGCGAACATCGACGAGTCCGACGTGGGCGCCGTCGCGGAAGGGCAGCGCGCCACGTTTCGCGTGGACGCCTATCCGGGCGAGGCGTTCACGGGCACCGTCGAGCAGGTGCGTCTGGAGGCGTCAACCTCACAGAACGTCGTCACCTACGAGGCGATCGTCGCAGTGGACAACCGCGCGCTGAAGCTGAAGCCGGGCATGACGGCCACCGTCGCCATCGAGGCGGCCCGGCGTGCGGACGCGCTGCAGGTGCCCAACGGCGCGCTGCGCGTCAGGCCGTCGGTGGAAGCCCTGGCCGCCCTGGGCGTGTCCGGGCCGGATGCAGCTGGCTGGCAGGCGGTCTGCCGGGGCGTTCCGGGCTGCGTGACCGTGTGGCGGCAGCGGGGGCTGGCGTTCGAGCCGGTCGCCGTCGGCGCGGGCATCACGGACGGCGCGACCACCGAGGTCCTCGGGGCGGCGCTCGCCGAGGGCGACCTCGTCGTCACGGCGATCGGCGTTCCGAGCGCTGCGGCACGGACGGCAACGGCGTCCGGCGCGACGTCCGGCACGGCCAATCCGCTCCTTGGGGGCCAGCCCCGCGGGCCGTTCCCCGGCGGCGGGCCTCCGCCGCGCTAGCTCGGCTCCGGGGGGGGCGAGAGCGGCACGCGCGTTCGTGCTAGACTCTCGCCCCATGATTGGAATCCTCAAGAGCGCCGCGCCGGCCGATCCGCTGCCGCCCGATCTGGTCGATCCGGCCTACAGGCGGTTGCGGCGGCAGGTCTTCATCGGCATCTTCGTCGGCTACGCGGCCTTCTATCTCGTCCGCAACACCTTCGCGCTGGCAATCCCCGACGTCCTCAAGGAGCACCCGGAGTACTCCAAGGCCGCTCTCGGCACCGCGATGACGGGGCTCTCGATTGCCTACGGGTTGTCCAAGTTCCTGATGGGATCGGTGTCCGATCGCAGCAACCCGCGCTACTTCCTGCCGCTCGGCCTCCTGCTCTCGGCGGGCATCATGTTCCTCAGCGGGGCCGTGCAGGCGATCTACGCCTCTCTCGTGATCGTCGTCCTGCTGCAGACGCTGAACGGCTGGGTCCAGGGCATGGGCTGGCCGCCGTGCGGCAAGACGATGGTGCACTGGTTCAGCACGAACGAGCGCGGCATCGTCGTGTCCGTCTGGAACACCGCGCACAACGTCGGGGGCGCGCTCGTCGCCACCTTCGCCCTGGGGGGGCTCGCGATCTTCGGCCATTGGGGCGCGAAGCTCTACTTCAACGCGATGATTGCCGCGGCGGTGGCCATCGTGGCGTTCCTCCTCATGCGCGACACGCCGCAGTCGTGCGGGCTGCCGCCGATCGAGGTCCACCGGAACGACTACCCGCCGGACTACAGCGAGGCCCACGAGCGCAACTTCACGTTCAGGGAGATCTTCTTCGGGCACGTCCTCACCAACAAGTACCTCTGGGCCATCGCGGTCGCGAACGCCTTCGTCTACTTCGTCCGGTACGGCGTCGTGAACTGGATCCCGACCTACCTGGAGACGGCGAAAGGCTTCTCGTTCAAGGACGCGAGCTGGGCCTGGGCGCTGTACGAGTGGGCGGCCATCCCGGGGACGATTGCGTGCGGGTGGGTCTCGGACAAGGTCTTCAAGAGCCGGAGGGCGCCGGCCACGATCCTCTTCATGGCTCTGACGCTGGTTGCCGTGATTGTGTACTGGCTGAACATGCGCGGTCCGCTGTGGATCGACTACGCCGCGCTCATCGCGGTCGGCTTCCTGATCTACGGGCCGATCATGATCATCGGTCTGCACGCGCTGGATCTGGTGCCGAAGAAGGCCGCCGGCACGGCCGCCGGGTTCACGGGGTTCTTCGGCTACGTGTTCGGATCCGCCATTGCCGGCACGGGCGTCGGCTGGATCGCCGACGAATGGGGCTGGAACGGCGTCTTCGTGACGATGGTCGTCTGCTGCGTCTTGACGATGGCCTTCAGCGCGCTGACGCTGGCGCACAGCGCCGTCAGCGAGAAGCGGTAGGGGCCGCGCCGCGGCGCGGCCCCGGGAGCGGGGGCGGCCGGCGCCCCTACGACAGGCTGTAGCTCTGCGCCAGCTCCGCGAAGGCGGCCACCTGGCCGCGTTGCCACGCGTCGTCCATCCGGAGTTCCGCGGCCATCAGGCGCGCCACTTCGGGCGCCATCTCGACGGCCGCGGCGGCATTGAGGATGAGCGCGCGCGTGCGCCTGGCCAGCACGTCCTCGACGGAGCGCGCCATCTCCACCCGCACGGCCCAGACGACCTCGGCTCGCCGGTAGGGGAGCGCGCCGTGCAGCGACTGGGCGAGCGGCGGGTGCGCGCGCATCATGTCCTCGATCGCGAGGGCGTCCGACCCGTAGACGCTCAGCGCGCCGAACTTCTCGGCGTGCGGATGGAACCCGTGGATGTTCAGCGTGCGCGTCCTGCACGCCTGCTCGGGAAGCCGGGCGAGCATCGCCGCCTGGTTCACGGCATCCTCGGCCATGTGCCGGTACGTGGTCCACTTGCCGCCGGCGACCGTCAACAGGCCCGACTGGTCGATGTGAATCGTATGGTCGCGCGACAGGGCGGCCGTCGACGAGGCGCCCTCGGCGCGCACGAGCGGCCGGATGCCCACCGAGACGCTCAGCACGTCGGCCCTCGTCGGGGCGCGGTGCAGGTACTGCGACGCTGTCTCGATGATGAACGCCACCTCCTGATCGAACGCCCGCGGCTCGAGCACGGGCTCGGCAATCGGCGTGTCGGTCGTGCCGACGAGCGTGTGGCCGTGCCAGGGGATGGCGAACATGACGCGGCCGTCGCGCGTGTGGGGCACCATGATGGCGCTCCGCCCGGGCAGGAACGACCCGTCGAAGACGAGGTGCACGCCCTGGCTCGGGGCGATGAGGCTCGCGGCCGACGGGTCCGCCAGCCGGCGCACGCCGTCGGCGAACGGCCCGGTGGCGTTGATGACGACCTTGGCGCCCGCCCGGATCTCCCGGCCCGACTCCTCGTCGACGGCCACGACCCCGTCCACGAACCCGTCGGCGGCCCGGGTGATGCCGACGACCCGGGCGTAGTTCAGCAGCGTCGCCCCCTGCTCGGCGGCGGTTTGCGCGAGGTTCACGAGCAGCCGCGAGTCGTCGAACTGGCCGTCGTAGTAGACCACGCCGCCGCGGAGGCCCTCGGTCTTGATGGTCGGGAGCCGCTCGAGCGTCGCGTCGCGCGACAGGATCTCCGAGGGGCCGAAGCCGTACTTGCCGGCGAGGACGTTGTAGATCTTCAGGCCCAGGCCGTAGAACGGCGCCTCCCACCAGTCGTAGTTCGGCACGACGAACGCGAGGTCGCTGACAAGGTGCGGCGCGTTCTGCCGGAGGAGACCGCGCTCCTTCAGGGCCTCCATGACAAGCGAGATGTTCCCCTGTTCGAGGTAGCGGACGCCCCCGTGCACGAGTTTTGTGCTCCGGCTCGACGTGCCTTTGCCGAAGTCGTGCTGTTCGAGGAGCAGGACGTCGTAGCCGCGCGCGGCGGCGTCGACGGCGATGCCGACGCCGGTGGCGCCCCCGCCGACGATCACCATGTCCCATGGGTCCGGCCGCTGGCCGATCCGCTGCAGCATGTCCGTCCGATTCATGACCGCGCTCCTCCATCCAGCCAGCCCTTTGCCCGCCCGAGCGCCTCGTGCCAGCGGCCGAGCAGCCGGTCCGCGTCGGCCCGCGGCATCGACGGCTCGAACCGCCGCTCCGCCCGCCACTGGCTGGCAATCTCGCCGGGCGACGCCCAGAACCCGGTGGCCAGGCCCGCCAGGTATGCGGCGCCGATGGCCGTCGTCTCGGTGACGTGCGGCCGCACCACGGGCACGCCCAGCAGATCGGCCTGGAACTGCATCAGCATGTCGTTGCGGGCCGCGCCGCCGTCCACCCGAAGCTCGCCGAGTGCGATGCCCGAGTCGCGATGAATGGCCTCGAGCAGGTCGGCCACCTGGTAGGCGATGCTCTCGACGGCCGCGCGGGCGAGGTGGGCCGCTCCGGTTCCGCGCGTGAGCCCCACGATCGTCCCGCGGGCGTACGGATCCCAGTGGGGAGCGCCGAGGCCCGCGAACGCCGGAACGAGATAGACGCCCCCGTTGTCCGGCACGGACGAGGCCAGGCCCTCGACTTCCGCTGAGCTGCGGATGAGGCCGAGGCCGTCCCGCAGCCACTGCACCACCGCCCCGCCGATGAAGACGCTGCCCTCGAGCGCGTACTCCGTCCGGCCGCCGGCCTGCCAAGCGACCGTCGTGAGCAGATGGTTCGACGACGCGATCGGCCTGTCGCCCGTGTTCAGCAGCAGGAAGCACCCGGTGCCGTACGTGTTCTTCGCCAGGCCGGGCGCGACGCACATCTGCCCGAAAAGGGCCGCCTGCTGATCGCCGGCCATGCTCGCGATGGCGATGCCGTCGAGGCCGAGACCGCCCTTCACGCGTCCGTACACGTCGCTCGAGGCGCGGACGTCCGGAAGGATGGCGGCGGGGATGCGGAGCACCCGCAGCAGATCCTCGTCCCACCGAAGCGTGTGGATGTTGAAGAGCATCGTGCGCGACGCGTTGCTCACGTCGGTGACGTGCGCACGCCCGCCCGTCAGCTGCCAGACCAGCCAGGCGTCAATCGTGCCGAAGGCCAGGCGGCCCGCTTCCGCCTTCGCCCGCGCTCCGTCGACGTGGTCGAGGATCCAGGCGACCTTCGTGCCCGAGAAGTACGCGTCGATGACCAGGCCGGTCCGCTCGCGGACCAGCGGCTCGAAGCCGTCCGCCTTCAGGCGGTCGCACTGCTCGGCGGTGCGCCGATCCTGCCACACGATAGCGGGGTAGACGGGCTCGCCGGTCTGGCGGTCCCAGACCACCGTCGTCTCCCGCTGGTTCGTGATGCCGATGGCCGCGACGTCTCCCGGGCCCGCCTGCGCGCGCGCCAGGGCCTCGGCGGCGACGGCCATCTGCGAGGCCCAGATCTCGCGCGGATCGTGCTCGACCCAGCCGGGCGTCGGGAAGTGCTGCTCGAATTCGCGCTGGGCGACGGCCGAGGTGCCGCCGCTGCGATCGAAGAGAATGGCGCGCGAACTGGTCGTGCCCTGATCGAGGGCGAGGATGTAGGCCACGGCATCGCTCCCCGGGCGGCGCCGTCCCACGGCGCCGAAAACATCGGAAGGTTAGCACACTTCGGCGGTATACTCTGGCGCCGGTCGGGACCCTTTTCTCGAGACAGGAGCGGGCGCATGGCGCGAGACACGTGGCGGGAAGTGCTGGCCGAGTTCTTCGGCACCTTCGTATTGATTCTGTTCGGCGCGGGCGTCGTTGCTCAGTACGTCTTGAGTAGGCAGGTCAACGGCAGCTACCTGGCGATCAACCTCACCTGGGGCCTCGGCGTGGCCCTGGGCTGCTACGTGTCCATCGGCGTCTCCGGCGCGCACCTCAACCCGGCGGTGACCCTCGCGGTGGCCGTGCACCGCGGGTTCCCCTGGCGCAAGGTGCTGCCGTACGTGACTGCCCAGGTCCTCGGCGCGTTCGTGGCCGCCGCCGTCGTCTACCTGACGTACCGCGAGGCCTTGGCAGCCTTCGACGGCGGCGTCCGCCAGGTGCTGGGCCCGCAGGGCACGGGCGGCATCTTCGCCACGTACCCGCAGCCGTACTTGACCACGTTCCCCGGTGGATTCATCGATCAAGTGGTCGGCACGGCGATCCTCATGGGCGTCCTCTTCGGCATCACCGATCCCCGCCACGCGCCGCCGGCGGGCCTCGTGCCCCTCATCGTGGGCCTGCTGGTTGTCGCCATCGGCGCTGCCTTCGGCGTGAACTGCGGCTACGCCATCAACCCCGCCCGCGACTTCGGCCCGAGGATCTTCACGGCGATGGCCGGGTGGGGAAGCGGGGTCTTTCGCGCCGGGAACTTCTGGTGGTGGGTGCCGATTGTCGGGCCGCTCGCGGGCGGCGTGCTGGGGGGCTGGCTCTACGACATTTTCGTGGGGAAGCCGACCCGGGCTCGGTAAGCCCGCCACGCTGGTGGCGCCGGAGCCGGCGGGACTCAGGCCGCATCCGGGATGAGGATAGGGCCCGGGGCGTTCAGGCCCCGGGTCCGAGTCATTTCGTCCTCGGGAACATGTCCGGGTTGTCGGTGAACAGGGCATCCACGCCGAGGGTGAAGAGGAAGTACGACATCTCTTCGCGAATCGTCGGGAACTGCGGCGGGGCAGGCGGCCTGAAGGTCCACGGCGTGACCGTCAGCTTCGCGGCGTGCGCCCAGGCGACCAGGTCGGGCAGCTTCTCGAAGATCAGCTTGCTCGGGCCGATTCCCGTCGCCCACGCGGCGATCTCCCGGAGCTTCGCCGGCGAGTCCAGGCGGTCGGCTGCCTGGGGCGAGACGAGGAAGACGCGCGGCACCGACGGCAGGAGGTTCCCGACGGCCCGCAGCGTGGCCTCGTCGAACGACTGGACGATGAGGGGGGTCTTCGGGTCGGCCTCCAGGCCGTTCTTCTTGACGACATCGGCGAACAAGCGAACCTGGTCCACGCCGCGCCTGCGGTAGAACTCGGGATCCTTCAGCTCCGGGTAGAGGCCCGCCTTCCCTCGGACGAGATCGATAGCCTCCTGGAACGTCAGCATCCGCGTGCCGGTGAACTTCTTGTCGAACGACGACCCCGCGTCGAGCCGCTTGATCTCGGCCAGCGTGAAGTCGTTGACGTACCAGCGCTTCAGCGGCCCCTTCGCGGTCGCCTCCTCGACGAAGCGGTCCGGGAACACCTCTTCGACGTTGGTCGTGCGCTCGAGCGAAACGTCGTGGATGGAGACCAGCACGCCGTCCTTCGTCACCGCGAGGTCCTGCTCGACGAAATCAGCCCCCTGGGCGATGGCGAGCGTGTAGGCCTCGGCGGAGTGTTCCGGGGCGTAGGCCGACGCCCCGCGATGGGCCACCAGGATCTTCTTCGCGGCGGGAGCCTGCGCGTGGAGGACGGCGCACGCCAGGCACGGCGTGACCGCGCAGGCGGCCAGCGCGAGGTAACGGGTCATCATCGGTCGTGCCTCCGAGGAGGCCGCGGGAGGCGGGTCAGGGCCGTCTCCCGCGGCCCATTGCCGGTTGGGGCTAGAAGGTGATCTTGGCGCCGAGCTGGATCTGGCGCGCGTCGAACGCGGACGTGATCATGCCGAAGTTCGCCGACGTGCGATTGGTGCTCAGGCCGGCGAAGTTCGTGCGGTTAAGCAGGTTGAACGCCTCCGCGCGGACCTGGAGCGTGGTATGGCGCCCGAACGGGAGCGTGAAGTTCTTCGACGCCACGAAGTCCAGCTGCCAGAACCAGGGCAGCCGGACCGAGTTGCGCGGGGCGTTGCCATACACCTGGCTGGCGTCGGCGGGAATCGTCACGGCCGTCTTGCTGAGGTACTCCGTGATCGACTTCTTGTTGCCGTACGGGCTGCCGGTCACGTTCGGCCGGTAGGTGTTCGACCCGCGGTATTCCTGAGAGATCCCGGAGACGGCCCACGACGCCGTCGGCGTGTACACGAGGGTCGCCGGCGCGCCGGACGTCATCGTGTTGATCCCGCTGATGGTCCAGCCGCCGAGAACGGCATTGAGGATCGGGTGGGCGTCGTTCAGCCAGCGGCGTCCGTGGCCGAAGGGCAGCTCCCAGACGAAGCTGGTCGTGTTGTTGACCGGCTGGTCGTAGTTCGACGTCCCGTACTCCGGACCCATGTTGTAGAAGTCCTGGGGCCCGACGTTGCCGCTGTTCGAGTTCTCCAGCGCGCCGGGGCCGTTGTCCTTGGCCTTCGACAGCGAGAAGGAGTTCAGGAACATGAGGCCGCCGCGCATGCGGTACTCGAGCTTCACCTGGAGCCCGTGGTAGCGGGACTTCCCGCCGTTCCACACGTAGGTGATGTCGCCGAAGGTCTGGATCGGGCGGCGCGCCTGCAGCGGGATGGAGGCGGCGGCGTTGTTCGGGACCGCCTGGTTGTAGTTCGCGACCATCATCATGCCGTCGGCGCGGTTGTGCACGTAGGCCACGTCGAGCACCGTGTTCGACGTCAGCTCGCGCTGCACCGAGATGTAGGCGCTCTTGACCTCCGACGAGTGGTAGTTCCTGTCCATGTAGGTCACGTTCGCCTTCAGCGGGTCGAACTGCGAGGGGTCGGCGAAGTTCTCCGGGTAGCCCTGCTGCGTCGTTCGGAAGGCCGGAAGCGTCGGGTTCGTCTGCGAGACGACCGCGTTGACGACCTGCGGCCCGTTGATGGCCAGCACGTTCGCCGCGCCGATCCGGTTGAAGTGCACGTAGCTCACGCCGACGCCACCGCGGACGACCGTCTTCGGCAGCGCGGTCCAGGCGAAGCCCAGGCGAGGCGCGAAGTTGTTGCGGTCGGGCTCGACGAGCGCGCGATCGGCGATCGAGCCGTCCTTCGCCATGACCATCGCCACCTTGTCCTTGTCGAAGTTCGACCAGAGGCTGTTCGTCTCCCACTGCGGCGTGGCGTACTCGTAGCGCAGCCCGAGGTTCAGCGTGAGCTTGTCGTTCACGCGGAAGTCGTCCTGCAGGTACACGAACTGCATCCGCTGGCGGAGGTGGGCGATCAGGATGTTGCTCAGCGCGTACTGGCTGCGCAAACCCAGCATGAAGTCGGCGAGGTTGTACAGGTTGTTCGCGGCCGCGCCCGGAGGCCTCGTGAACTGGCCCGAGTACGTGTCACGGCCGTACAGCGGGTTGACGTCCTGCACCTCGGTCTTGATGAACTGGAACTCGTATCCCGCCTTCAGCGAATGCCGGTGCTGGAGCCAGGTGTAGTTCAGCTTGGCCGTGAGCACTTCGGGGTACTGCCACTGCGGGTTCGTCTCCTGGCGCCCGTAGGACGACCAGCCGGTCAGCAGCTGCGTGTTCAGGCCGCCGGCGATCCGCGCATCGCTCGGGAGCCCGGTGATGCCGTACATGCTCTGGATGGGCTCGGAGCCGAGCCCCGGAGGGTTCTTGCCCGCCTCGGTCCTCGACCAGCCAAACCGGCCTTCGAGGAGCGACGAGCCCGAGCGCGCGAACGTGAACCCGGTGGCCACCTGCTTGGCCCGCACGTAGATGTTGCCGTTGCCCGCGCCGCCAGAAGGCAGCGGCAGCGGCGGCTGGTCGTGGCTGTCCACGTTGCGGTAGCCGAAGCGCGCGAACATCGACAGGCGCTCGCTGGCCTGGTAGTCCACCTTGCCGCCGTACTTGTAGGTGTTGTACTCGAAGTTCTGCAGCAGGTCGTAGTTGTTGCCGACCAGTTCGGGCCGCGTCGGATCCGGCAGCCCGCTCAGGACCTTCCTCGCGAACGCCGTCATCGGAATCGGCGTCCCGGCGGGGTACACGTCCCCCGTCTGCGGGTTCCGCACGTCCACCTTCAGGATGCCCTGCCGCTCGGTCGGGTTCGGGATCGTCTGGAACGCCACCTGCTTCCGGGTCTGGCGCCACACCTCAGCATCGGCGAAGAAGAACGCCTTGTTCCGGATGATGGGGCCGCCGAACGTCCCGCCGAACTGGTTCTTCTCCAGCGTCGGCTTCACGCCGCTCGTCGGCTTGAAGAACCCCGTGGCGTTCAGCGCAGTGTCGCGGTAGAACTCCCAGGCCGCGCCGGTGTACCGGTTGGTGCCGCTCTTGTAGGCCACGTTGACCGTTGCGCCCCCGGCCCGCCCGTACTCCGCGCTCATGTTGTTCGTGACGACCTTGAACTCGGCCACCGCGTCGGGCGACGGCTGGATGACCTGATTCGAGAACCCCTGGTTGCTCGTGCCGTACGAGTTGTTGTCGAGGCCGTCCAGCAGGAAGTTGTTGAACGTGCTCCGCATGCCGTTGACGTTGAACGACCCTTCCCGGTTGTTCGTGCCGCTTCCCTGGTTCAGGCTCGACTGCTTCACGCCCGGCGTCAGCAGGGCGAGCGCCGAGTACTCGCGGGTGTTCAGCGGGAGCTCGACCGCCTGCCTCGACGTGATCAGGTGGGCGCGCTGGCTCGAGTCGGTCTCCAGGACCGCCGCCGCGCCGGTGACCTGCACCGTCTCGGTCACCTGACCGGGGCTGAGCTGCAGATCGACGCGCTGGCGGGCGCCGACGGTGACCTGGAACCCGTCGGCCACGGCGGTCGAGAAACCCTGCAGTTCAGCTGTCACCTTGTAGCGCCCGATGCGCACCGTGACGAACTCGTAACTCCCCGTGCCGTCCGTGGTGTGGACGGAGGTCACGCCGGTATCGAGGTTCGTGAGCGTGACGGTAGCTCCAGGCACGACGCCTCCGGAGTTGTCCTTCACGGTTCCCACGACGGTGGCCGTGTCGAACTGCGCGGAGGATGGGAGCGCGGATGCCAGCAGGCATGCCGCCGCGGCGCAGACTATGAGTGCGTAGCGGTGTGAAGACACGTGAAGATCCCTCCCGGATGAGTCCTGTCGAGTGTATGAGGCGCGTGGACCGCAACGGACGCGGAAGCCTAGATCCGCTTCCGTGCGATGTCAAGGCCGGGCGCGAGCCTCGCCGGCAGCGACGAGCCGTCGCCTCGATCGCCGCCCGCTGGAAGCGCCGCCTCCCGCCCATTCAGCCGCCTGGCCGCCGCGCCCGGCGGGCTGCCGGGGCGCCTTGGGGCGAACGCTCGAGTCCGGCCAACGCGCACAGAGCCGGCAACGGCCTCAGGGCAGCGTCGGACCGGACGGCCGACGCGAGGACCGCTCGTCCGGGCCCCTAGTGGAGGGCGCCGCCGACCCGATAAGACGGAACAGGGAGTCTCCGCGCCACCCGCTGCAGAAGCGGCGCGGACGTTGCAAAGCGGTTCTGGCCCATGCGAAAGGTGTTCGTCGACCCGGTCGTGCTGCCGGACGCGCGCTTCCGGGACGGCCTCGGAATCCGCTACGTCCGTCTGGAGGGCGCGGACGAGGTGGTCGAGGTTTTCAGGCCGCTCGATGACCTCGCCGCGCACCGGACGGCTATCCAGCAGCGCGTCAACCGGCTGACGTCGTTCCGGCAGGTCAGGTTCGTGCCGCTCAGGCGCGCCGACGTCGTTCACGACAGCGCCGGCACTCTCGAGATTCTCTCCGACTTCGTTCCGGGGCACCGGCTCTCGGACGTGCTGGAGGCCGCCGCCGCCGGCGCGATTGCGATCACGGCCTGCGCCGCCATCCATATCGTGCGTGAAGTGCTCGGGGCCCTGGCGGTGCTTGCCGAGTCGCGCGGACTCACGCACGGCGCCGTCGGCCCGGAACGCCTGCTGCTCGTGCCCAAAGGGCGCGTTCTCGTTGCCGACTACGTCCTCGGCGGTGCGCTGGCCCAACTCGAGTACAGCCGCGGCAGGCTCTGGCGGGAGTTCAGGGTGGCCGCTGCTCCGGGGAAGGGCGGTCCCAAGCTCGACATGGCGTCCGAGGTCGTGCAGGTGGCAGTCACGGCCGTTGCACTGCTGAGGGGCAGGCCCGTCGGAGCCGAGGAGTTCCCCGATGGTCTTCTCGATCTTGTCGCCTCGCTCGGCCGCTCGAGGAGCGGCAGCCGCGGCGAAGCCGTGCCGGGGGCCCTGCTCACCTGGCTCAGGCGGGCGCTGCATCTCGACGCGGGCAGCCGCCTGACGAGCGTCTCCGAGGCGCGGCTGGCCCTCGAGACAGCGCTCTCGAAGCAGGCGGTGGCGTCTGGCGGGGCAGCTGCCGTCAGGGCCCTGGCCGATGACTACGGCCGCCTGGCCGGCGTGGTCGATGCCGCCAGCGCAGCGCGAGCCGCAGCCGAAGCCGCGAAGCGGACCGAGCGGGAGCGCGACGCAACGCTCGGGATGCCGCCCGAGCGGTCCTCCGATGCCGCCGGTCCGCAGACAGCCGCCCGAACCGTCCTCATGCCTGCGTTCACGCTGCTGCCGGATGCGACAATCGACGCAGATGGGGAAGTGGTGGCTGGCGCCTCGTTTGTCGAACACGCCGGCGACGGCGGGCAGACGGACCCGCCAGTGGGCTGGCGCGTGCCGGAACGGGCCTCACCAGATGTCGCGACCGTCGTCGGCCCGCTTCTCGACCGGACGGCAACGCCGCGGCTCCCGCGCGACGCGGAATTCCCCGAGGAGATCATCGATCTCGACGCACTCACCGAGCCAGAAGGCGCTGCGACGGCCCCAGTCCCTGCTCCAACGTCCCCGCCGCCCATCGAGGCGGGACGCTCCGCCGACGACTCGAGCGTGGGGGACGAGCGCGCGGCGCCGCGCACGGTGGACATCGCGGCGCTGGAGGCGGAACCCGAGATTGCCGCCTGCTTCCTGAACGAAGAGGATCGGCCGGTTGCCCGGGACCTCACGCCCGTCGACACGATGCCAGCGCTGACGCCGTTGCCGCTGCAGGAGATCGACCTCTCGGTGGTGGAGACCGAGCCGGCCGTGGCGGCGCTC
>Ga0116178_10000068_pt1 | contig 81216 bp, 71 predicted proteins | sample AD_STIC12_MetaG_FD_89880 | JGI IMG/M metagenome (GOLD analysis project Ga0116178, IMG submission 89880) | Active sludge microbial communities of municipal wastewater-treating anaerobic digesters from USA - AD_STIC12_MetaG | ecosystem: Engineered > Bioreactor > Anaerobic > Digestate | place: USA...
ATCGCAGTCCGCGTACTCTTCCTCCGGGCCATCGGTTCCTCCCTTGGGTCTCCTCGTCTGGGTCGACCCCAAGTGCTCATTGGAACCCATGGCCCTCTTTTGCAGACAATTCAGGACACTACCGGGGGGAGGCCCATCGCGGACGATGCGCTCGCGCATGTCGCTGCACTATCTGGGAGGCACTGGACGAAGTAGGCACAAATAGAGCCAGGCCACCGCCTACCTGCGAGTTACGAACGTGATAGGCGACCCGAAGACGGCGCGCGGACCCCGACCACGAGCCGCCATCCCATCACACGATACCTGCGGTGCCGCTGCCGAGTCTGCTAGCCTCTCGAGAACCTCCGGAGCTGCTCGGCCATGTCGTCGAGGCGCTGGGCGCAGCGGCCGAACACGCTCTCCCGCGGGTAGCGGCCAAAGCGGTCGCGCTCCCCGGCCGGCACGCCGGTGAGCAGCTCGATCCCCTCGGCGATGGTGGCGATGGCGTAGATGTGAAACGTCCCGGCGGCGACGGCCTCGACGACCCGGGGCTCGAGCTGGAGGTCGGCCACGTTGTCGGCGGGGATCAGCACGCCCTGCGTGCCCGACAGCCCCCGCCGCGCGCACAGCTCGAAAAACCCCTCGACTTTCTCGTTGACGCCACCGATCGCCTGGATGCGGCCACCCTGGTCCACCGAGCCGGTGACCGCGAGGTCCTGCCGTAGCGGCAGCTCGGCGAGCGCCGAGAGGATGGCGTAGACCTCGGTCGACGACGCGCTGTCGCCGTCAATCCCACCGTACGACTGCTCGAAGGCGATGGTGGCGTTCATCGACAGCGGCTTCTCGGTGGCGAACAGCCCGCCGAGGAAACCCGCGAGGATGAGCACACCTTTGTCATGGGTGGGACCGGAGAGCCGCGCCTCCCGCTCGATGTTGACCACCCCTTCCTTGCCGAGAGCGACGCGCGCGGTGACCCGGCCAGGCAGGCCGAAGGCGTGGTAGCCGAGGTCGTAGACGGCGAGGCCGTTGATCTGGCCGATCGCAGCGCCCTCGGTGCGCACGTGCAACACGCCCTCGAGCATCAAATCGGTGAGCTTCTCCTCGGGGAGGCCGAAACGCTCACGGCGGGAGTGCACGGCGGCCGTCACCTGGGCACGGCCGATGTACCTGCGCTTCTGACTGCGGCTCAGGTACGCCGCCTCGCGCAAGATGTCGGCGACGTCGGAAAACCGCGCCGACAGCCGCCCGCGGTTGCGCGTCAGTCGCACGCTCTCCTCGATCAGCGCCGCCATTCCCTCGCGGTTGAGGTGCGGCAGCTTCTCGTCGCGCACGATCTTGGCCATGAGGGCGAGGAACTCGCCCACCTGCGTCTGGCCGCGCGGCATCTCGCTGTCGAAATCGGCCAGTACCTTGAAGATCTTGCGAAAGTCCTCGTCGAGTTCGTGGAGGAGGTCGAACAGCGCCCGGTCGCCAACCATCACGACCTTGACGTCGAGGTCCACGGCCTCGGGCTGCAATGCCTGGCCGGTGATCGCAAACAGCATGTCACGCGGTCGGATCACCGCCCGGCGATAGCGCAGGGCGCGTTTGAGCGCTGGCCACACGCCGACCTCCGACAGGGCGTCGAAGGCGTTGAGGACGAGGAACCCGCCGTTGGCACGCAGCAACGACCCGGCGCGGATACGCGTGTGGTCGGAGGTCGAGGACTGCAGGTCACGCCCGACACGGGCCTCCACCGTACCGAAGAGGTTGGCGAACGACGGTTCGGTCTCGATGACCACCGGCCGCCCCTTGGTCGGGCCGTTGTCCACGACCACGTTGACCTGGTAGCGCATGAGCGGGTCGGGGCCGTCCTCCCCACCGTCAGGCTGCGTGAGGGCGTCGAGATGGTCCATGAGGTCGCGTTGGACCTCGGCGAGGTACGGCTCGACCCGCGGGTCACCGACCGCCTTGGCCATGTCGCCGAACGCCGCCCGCAGCATCGGCTCCAGAGTGGCGCGCCGCAGCGCCTCGGCGCGAGCCATCATCTCGTCACGCTTGGTCATGACCTCGTGGAACACCCTGCCGAGTTCCTCGGAGAGGCGGGCGTGTGCTGCCTCGAGCTCGGCGAAGCGGGCCCTGTCGACCTTGCCTTCCTCGGCCAGCAGGGCGAGCTTCTCCATCGTCACCGGGCGGTCATCCAACACCGGCAGGATCTCGGGCCGCGTCACCGAGCCGACCTGCACCTGGACGAGCGTGAAGCCGGCGGCTCGTACTTTTTCCTCGAACCCCTTGATGAGCGCGTGCTGGCTTGCTTTGAGGTCACCGATCGCAATCTCGAGATGTTGCTGGAAATCGTCGCTCGAAAACAGCCCCGGCAAGGTTTGCGACAGCTCGCGCAACAGCCGTCCCATGACGGTGCGCAGCGCCGCACCGCGCCCCGCGCCCAGGCGCAGCAGCCGCGGCTGCTCTGGGCAGGCGAAGTTGTAGACGTAGAGGAGGTCGTCGGGCTCCGGCCCCTGGTCGGCGAGCGGTCGCAGGTGCAGCTCGATGGCGGTCATCCGACCGGTGCCCACGAGCCCCGTGACGAACACATTGAACCCCAGGGAGTTGATCGCCAAGCCAAGCTCGAGCGCCCGCACGGCCCGCGCCTGACCGATGATCCCTTCGGAGGGCGTGAGCTTGGCGGTGGAGTCGGCGGGAATCCACTCCGGAGGGCAGAACCAGCGCAGTTGAGGGGGCGCGAGCTCCTGCACCATGACCACCTCCCAGGTGGCTCAGCCTACCATGATGGGCTCTTCGACGAAGGTGGGCTCGGCGCGGGGGCGGCGGCCCGCGAGGGCCAGGCCCAAGGTGAGCGGCCCGACCCGGCCGACGAACATGATGGCGGTGAGCACAACCCATGAAGGAGGCGAGAGCGACGGCGTGATGCCGGTCGACAGACCGACGGTGCCGAACGCTGAGACGACATCGAACGCCTGGGCGAGGAACAGGCTACGCGCCTGCGGCCCGCCGACGAAGCCGTGCTCGATGAGCGGGACCAGCAGCATCCCGCCCAGGACCACACCCGATGCCAGCAGCACGACGACGAGGGCGTCGCCGACCGACACCGCCGAGATCCCGCGCTTGAGGCTCTGCACCTGTCGGCGTGAGCGGATGCGCGCGATGGTGACCGCCACCAGCACGCCGATGGTGGTGGTCTTGACGCCGCCGCCGGTGGAGCCGGGCGAAGCGCCGATGAACATCAGCCCCATCGTGAACACGAGCGTGGCCGGGTTCATGGCTCCGTAGTCGAGGGTGGCGAAGCCGGCGGTCCGTGGCGTGATCCCCTGGAACCAGATGCCGAGCACCTTCTCGTGCCACGCCAGGCCGGCGAGCGTGGTCCCCCACTCGAGCAACGCGAACCCGCCCCAGCCGACCACCAGCAGCCAAGCAGTGACCAGGAACACGGTTCGCGAATGCAGCGTCATCGGTGCGCGTCCACCCGAGCGCCACCTTCGCCACAGCTCGGTGATGGGGAAAAACCCCAGGCCGCCGCAGATGATGAGCAGTCCGACGGGGATGGCGATGAGGGGGTTGCCGCGCCACGGGATGAGGTTCTGCGCGTGCAGGCCGAAGCCCGCGTTGCAGAACGCCGAGACGGCGTGGAACGCGCCCCATGGAATGGCGAGCCACCCCTTCTCACCCCACCAGCCGACCGCCATGAGCAGCGCACCGGTGCCTTCGACGAGCACGGTCGCGCCGATGACCGTGCGCAGCAACGGCCAGAAGTCCTCCCACGGCTCGCCCGAGAGCGACGAGAGGATGAGCTCCCGTCCGAACAGGGAGAGCCGCTGCCCGGCCAGCAACAGGAAGAACATGCCGAAGGTGAGGATGCCGAGCCCGCCGATCTGGATCAGGCTGATGATGACGATCTGCCCGGCGACGGTGTGGTCCTCGGGCAGGCGGACGATCAAGCCCGTGACGCAGGTGGCGGAGGTGGCGGTGAACACCGCCTCGACCCAGGAGAGCTGCTTGCCGGGGACCGCTGCCCAGGGCTGGTGCAGGCACCACCCGCCGATGGCGATGACGAGCGCGAACGAGGCGACGAGTGCCTGCACCGGGCTGGGACCGCGTCTCACAGACGCACGCCCCACTCACCAGCTCGTCCCGGGACGGTGGAGACCCCGACGGCTTGGTACGCGAGCGTCTCGCCAGTGCGCTCGCTCACGCCTGGTCCCGGACCACGCGCTGCCACAACGTCGCGAAGTACGTGACCAGAGAGCACAAGGTCATGGCCAACGCCACCCACAGCAGTGCCTTGCCGAGCAGCGCCCACTTGCCGAGCTGCTCGCTGATGATGAGGAAGCTGATGGCGACGATCTGGGACAGGGTCTTGAGCTTGCCCCACCATGAGGCGGCGACGATGAGGCCCTGATTCTGGGCGATCTGGCGCAGCCCGGTGACGGCGAACTCGCGCCCGACGATGATGGCCACCATCCAGGCCGGGGCCAGCCCCATCTCGACGAGAGAGATGAACGTGGCCGAGACGAGGATCTTGTCGGCGATGGGGTCGAGCAGGGTGCCGGCCACGGTGATGCGGCCCGTCTTGCGGGCGATCAGCCCGTCGAACAGATCGGTGAGCGCGGCCAGGAGGAAGATCCCGAGACCCCAGAAGTCACTGCCCTCGAAACGTGTCAACAGCACCACGACGAGCAGCGGCACCAGCATGATGCGCAGCAGCGTCAGAGAGTTCGGCAGGTTCCACATGGTCGTGTTGCAGCCCGGACGGATTGTAGCCCAGCCCGTCTCGCCGCAGCTCTGGCACAATAGCACGGTGGGAGGAGCCGCGATCCTCTGGCTCGCTGTGCTGGCGCCGACCGCGGCGCTGAACATCACGGCTGTGCCTGCAGCCCGATCGCACTTCGCCCTCACCTTCGACGCCCACAGCGCCGAGCACGGTGCCCGCGAGCTGTTGGCGATCCTCCGCGAGCGCCGGGTACGGGCGACGATCTTCGTCACCGGTCGGTTCGCCACCGATTACCCGGAGATCCTCCGCGAGGCGGCCGCCGACGGCCATGAGATCGGCAACCACACGTTCACTCACCCGCACCTCACGACCTGGGCGACCGACCGTGGCCACCACGTGCGGCCGGGGGTCGGACGCGTGTTCCTGCAGGATGAGCTACGCCGCACAGCCGAGGCGATCGAGGCCGCAATCGGACGGCCTCCCTCGCGCTTCTGGCGGGCGCCGTACGGCGAGCACAACCCGACCATCCGGAGCTGGGCCGGGGAGCTCGGCTTGGTGCAGGTTGACTGGACACGCGCGCCGGGCGACGGGCTCGACGCCCTCGATTGGGTGGACGACCCCAGGCGTCGTAACTACCTCGGTGTCGAGGCAATGGCGCGCCGCCTCCTGGGGTTCGAAGCCAAGAATGGGGTGCCGCTGGCTGGAGCGATCATCCTCATGCACCTCGGCAGCACCCGGCCCGACCCGCCGCTGCTCGAGGTTGTCCCGATCCTCTTGGACGAGACCGACCGGCGTGGCTTGCGGCCGGTGCCGGTCGGTGAGCTCGTGCGTTTGGGGGCCTTGACCCTCGACGACGACCCTCCCTCGCCGGCTCGTTCAGAGGTGGTGCTACCATCGAGCCAATGAGCGTCTCTCCGTACCCGGATGAGATCTTGAGGGTGGTTTGGCAGGTCGGTGGGCAGCTCGTGCTGGCTGAGCCGGGAGGTGAGGAGCAGCCGTGCGAGCTCAGCCCCAGCCTCGACGAGCTGCGAGCCCTGGCGGGGCCGAGTGGGCGAGCAGTGGAGGCCACCGCGAAGCTGGCCAGCGGCGAGCAGCTTTCGGTGTGGGTGGTCCCGGTACAAGGGTTCGAGGCGGTGGCGGTCGTACGCGGTGCCGGCAACGGTGACCGCCATCTGGCGGCGCAGCTCGAGCTCCTCGTCAACCAGATCGCCCACGACGTGCGCAACCATGCCTTCACGATCGGTCTTCAGGTTGAGATGGCGTTGCGGAGGGCCAGCCAGAGCCCCGATCTTCGCAACCATCTCGAGGCAGTGCTACGGCAGTTCGAGTCGCTGAAGACGTACCTCGAGAAGCTGTTGCTGTTCGGCCGGCCGGCTGTGCTGGCGCCACTGGGTGTCGACCCGGTTGCCTTCATCCGGGAGCAGGTGCAGCGATTTCAATTCGGCTGGGACCAAGCTTCCCCACCGGTGGCGATCAGCGTCGAAGCCAGCGGCGAGCCCGGTACCGTGCACTGGGACGGCCGGGCGGTCTCCGCCGCCCTCGGAGCGCTGCTCGACAACGCGGCCCGAGCCGGGCCATCCGGCGTGGTCGTCAGGGTGGCCTGTCGTCCCGAGCGGGTGGACGTGGCAGTGATCGACGAGGGGAGGGGCATCGCGCCCGATGTGATGGCACAGCTGTTCGTGCCTATGAGCATACGCCGACCTGGTGGAGCAGGCCTCGGGCTGTCCATCGCTCGCAAGATGGCCGAGGCCCACGGTGGAGCGTTGACGCTCGAGACCGGTCCTGGCGGCACCACCGCCTGCCTGCGCCTGCCTCGGGAGGCCCCAACTGGCTGAGCTGGAGCCAGGAGTCGTTCGCTACATCGTGACGCCAGGCCTTGCCGGGATTCGGCTCGACCAAACGCTGGCGGCACTTAGCGGCCTGGCGCGTCGACGAGTCCGCGCTCTCGCCGGGGCAGGTCGCGTCTGGGTCAACCAGCAACCGGCCCGCGTTTTGTCGCGCGCTCTCGAGGTCGGTGATGTGGTCGACGTGCTCCCGGGCGAGGAGATGCTCCGCCCGAGCCCGCCGCCGGAGATGCTCCGTGTGCTGTACGAGGACGCCTGGGTTGTCGCCGTCGACAAGCCGTACGGCCTGGTGACCCAGCCTCCGGCGCGCCGCCTGCCGGGCGAGGTCACCGTGCACGAACGGGTGCTGATCCAGCTCGCGCGGCGCGATGGCCGGCGCCCGGAACTGCGGCTGTTCCACCGCCTGGACCGGCTCACCACCGGTGTGCTGGTATTGGTCCGCACCCACGAGGCGGCGCGGGCTCTTGCGGCGGCATGGCAGACCGGGCAGGTCCGCAAGCGCTACCTGGCACTGGTGGACGGCGATCCGGGCCAGGGGGAGCGTCTGGTCGAGGGTCCGGTGGGGCGTGACCTGCTGCTTCCCGGGAAGTACCGGGTCACCGGGCGGGGCCGACCCGCCCGCAGCCTGGTGCGGCGCCTCGCCACCACCGGTGCGACCAGCCTGGTCGAGGTCCGCCCGCTGACCGGCCGCACCCACCAGGTGAGGGTGCACCTGGCGCACCTCGGGATACCGGTGGCCGGAGACCGGTTGTACGGTGGCAGCGACGCAGTCCCCCGGCCGTTTCTCCACGCCTGGCGACTGACGGTTCCCCATCCGGCCGACGCCCGGTCGCTCGAGCTGAGCTCGCCGATACCGGTCGATATGGCCGCCATGGCGCATACGCTCGGGCTCAGGTCTCCGGTGATCGACTGAAGGTCGTCTCGTTTCCGACGTGGGGCACCCGCCGTTGCCCAGCGTCCCGCGTGTCGGAGAGATCGGTGCGCGAGGCGGAAAATGCGGTGGCGACGGGGGGATCGGTCGGAGATCAGAGCAGCGCCTCATCCTTGAGGTCGCGTGACATCAGTGCTTCCAACGCGGCACGCGGGCGGAGACGGCCGGCGAGAATCGCCGCCACCGCGCTGGTGATCGGCATCTCCACGCCCTCGCGCGCGGCGAGGGCCACCGCAGCGGCTGCCGTAGGGACACCCTCGGCGACCTCGCGGCCCGCCAGGACAGCCGCGAGCGGCTCGCCACGGCCAAGCCGTTGGCCCACCGTGCGGTTGCGGGAGAGCTCACCAGTACAGGTGAGCACGAGGTCGCCCATCCCGGCCAGGCCCCTGAACGTCTCCGCCTTCCCACCCAAACGCACCCCGAGCCTCGTGATCTCGTGCAGGCCGCGCGTCAGCAGGGCGGCGAGGGCGTTGGTGCCGAGGCCGAGGCCGGCCGTCATCCCTGCCGCAATGGCGATGACGTTCTTGAGCGCGCCGGCGAGCTCGACGCCCACCACGTCGGTCGAGGTGTAGAAGCGAAACGCCGGTCCCGACAGCTCGGCCTGGAGGCCCTGACAGAGCGAGGCGCTGTGTCCGGCCAGCACGGCTGCGGCAGGCAGGCCGGCCCCCACCTCACGGGCGAAGGTCGGCCCCGAGAGCGCCACGAACCGTCCAGGCCCACATCCGAGCTCGGCAACGACGAGCTCGTCCAGGCGTGCGAGGGTGCCGAGCTCGATCCCCTTGGAGGCTGACACGATCGGGACAGCCGGCTCGAGGTGCGGGCGAAGCGACCGCAGCACGCTCCGGGCGTGTTGGGCCGGCACGACGAAGACGACGAGCTCGGCGCTGGCCACCGCTGCCGCCACGTTGCCCGTCGCCTGCACCGAGTCCGGCAGCTTGAGCTCGGGCAGGAAAAACGGGTTGTGGTGGGAGTGACGGATGCCGTCGACGACGTCCGCCTCGAGTGCCCAGAGCCTGACCGGGTGCCCACGGCGGGCGAGGTGCGCCGCCAGCGCGGTGCCCCAGGAACCAGCGCCGATGACAGCCGTCTTCATGCTGGGCGCTTGTTGCCGATCCGCGGCTCCGTGCCTTTGGCCAGGCGGACCAGGTTCGAGCGGTGCCGGAAGATGATCACGGCGGCAGCGGCGACGGCGCACAGGATGACCGGCAAAGGCGGCGAGCTGATCAGCAGCAGAAGGAGGGGAAAGGCCGCGGTGGCCAACACCGAGGCCAGGGAGACGCGCCGGCCGAGGACGAGGAGCACGATCCACAGTACGGTGGCGGCGAGCGCCGGGAGCCAGGCGAGGACGAGGAAGATCCCGGCGGCGGTGGCCATGCCCTTGCCGCCGCTGAACCTCAGCCAGACCGGGAAGCAGTGGCCGAGGATCGCGGCCAGGCCGGCCGCGGCGTGCCACTCGGGAGCGGGCGTCAGATAGCGCATGAGCAGCACTGCGACCACCCCCTTGCCGACGTCGACCACCATCACCGAGAGAGCCACCTTCCACCCGGCAGCACGCATGGCGTTGGTGGCACCGACGTTGCCGGAGCCAATCCGGCGCACGTCACCCTTGCCGGCCATGCGTACGAACAGGAGCGTGGACGGGATCGAGCCCAACAGGTAGGCGACCACGACCATGAGGACCTCAGGCAGCATGTGCGCCTCCCACCGGCCAGCGCCGGAGAGCGGTGTACCGGGACCCCCCGGGACCGAGCTGGCTTTCGAACAGCACCACGTCGTGGGCCACGAACGGCTCGAGCTCCCAGCCACCGACCGCGGCCAGGAAGCGCTCCGCATCCGGCTCGAGCCAGGGACGCTCCAGCCGCGCGAGGGTGAGGTGGAGCGAGAACGGGCGTGTCTCTCGGGCCACACCGCAGGTCGCGGCCGCCTCCTCGAGCGCCGCCGCCCATCTATCGAGGCCGACCGCCTGACCGCCGATCCACGCTACCCGGGCCCGCCGCGAGCTGGGGAAGAACCCGCCACCGCCGAGCCGCACCGCGACCGGTTGGCAGGCGGCGAGCGCAGCCCGGGCTTCGGCTTCCAGCATCCCGACGAGCGAGCGGGGCTGCTCACCCAGGAACTTGAGGGTGATATGGACACCCTCGACCCGAACCCAGCGCGCGGTCGGGAGCCTCCGACGCAGCTCGTCGACCCCCCGCTGCAACCGCTGGCGCGCGGCCTGCGGCAGCTCGACGGCGCAGAACAACCTCACGAGAAACCTCGTGCCCACCCACCCGGGTGTCGGTGGCCGGTGGCCGGTGGCCCGTCCGCTTGCCGCTGGTTGCTGTTCCCGCTCGTCCTCCCCCGCCCATCCCCACCTCCCACCGTTGGCCTGGACGTGGATGTGGTCGCGGACGCCGACGGTACCCCGCGCGGTGTCCCACCCGATCCGACCGTGCGCCTCACGTCGGGCTCCCGTCGGCACGCTCCGGAAAGGTAGCGAGGCGGCGGAGCAGGTCGAGGGCGTACGTCGCGGTGAGCTCTCGCACCATCTGGCGGTCGCCCGGGAAGCGGTGGAGCTGGTGCCGCCGGCCGCTCGGCGTAACCGCCGCCAGGTGCACGGTGCCGACCGGCTTGTCGGCTGTCCCGCCGGCGGGACCGGCGACCCCGGTGATGCCGAGCCCGCACGAGGCGCCGAGGGTGCGGGCGCCGTCAGCCATGGCCTCCGCAACTGGTTGGCTGACGCTGCCATGAGCGGACAGCCAAAGCTCGGGCACTCCGAGTAGGCCGTGCTTGAGCTCGTTGCGGTACGCCACGACACCACCGACGAAGACGTCGCTGGCGCCCGGGACGGCGACGATGTGGCTGGCAGCGAGCCCGCCAGTGCACGACTCGCCGATGGCCAACGTCCAGCCTCGGTGACGCAGTGCCGCCACCACCGCGGAGGCGAGCGTTTCGTCGTCGCGGCCGAACAGATCGGTCCCGGCCAAGACGGTCAGCTCGTGGTCCATCTCCTCGAGCCGGTCGACCGCGTTCGCACCCTCGGCGATGAGCAGCAGCGAGACCTGGCCGCGGGCGGCAAGAATGGTGATGTTCTCGCGTCCGAAGCGGTCGTACAGGTGGCTGATGCGCTGTTCGACGAGCGACTCGTACACGCCGGCCAAACGCAGCGTCCGCGTGAGTATCCCCGAGGTGGCGGCGAGCCGCGGGAGCACGAGCCCCGTCAGCATCGCCTCCAGCTCCGAAGGTACGCCGGGCAGCAGCACGAGCGTGGATTCCGGCAAGGCGATCCACTGGCCAGCGGCGGTCCCCACGGGGTTGGCCAGCGGCTCGGCCCCCTCGACCACGTCAGCCATCCGCCACGCGAGCTCAGGCATCGGGTAGCCGCGGGCAGCGTAGCGGGCGGCGATACGCTCGCCGGTCGGCTGGTGACGCCACAGCGTCCGTCCAAGCGCTGCCGCCACTCCTTCCCGGGTCACGTCGTCGGCGGTCGGCCCCAGGCCTCCGCTGACGACCACCAGCGCGCTGCGAGGTACCAGCTCGCGCACCGCGGTCGCGACGCCCTCCACGGTGTCCTCGACCACCCGTTTTTCGGTCAGCAAAAAGCCGGCGCCGCGCAGCACGCGCGCGGCCGTCCATGAGTTCGTATCCACCCGTTCGGCCCGTAGCAGCTCCGAGCCCACCGCGATGAACGCCGCCGTACGCATCACGCCGGAATCCTACCATCCGCCCTCGCGGCAACGCGCGGGCTCGTCTGGACGCCAGTCGAGCGGCGACAGGCACGAGGCGAAAAGCAGTGGGAAGGGGCACACAGCCTTGACGGGGCGGGCGGGTCGGTCGCATCTCTTGCCAGCCACCAGCCACGGTCAACGAACGGGCTCGCAGATCCCAGGTAGAATGAGCCATGGATCGCGATCAGCTCGTGGCGTATCTCGACGATCTTCTCGAAGCCGACGAGGTCTCCGACGTCGCACTCAACGGCTTGCAGGTGGCGGGGCGGAGCGAGGTGCGGCGGCTGGCGACGGCGGTCTCGGCTTCGGCGGAGCTGTTCGCACAGGCCGCCGCCTGGGGTGCCGACGCCGTGCTCGTGCACCACGGGCTGCTGTGGCGCGGCGAGGAGCCGCTTCGGCTCGTTGGCTCGTTCCGCGAGCGGATACGGCTGCTGCTCGAAAACGACCTCAACCTCATCGCCTACCATCTGCCGCTCGACCGCCACCCGGGGCATGGCAACGCGGCGGTGTTGGCGCGCGCGATCGGGCTTGACCGACTCGAGCGGTTCGGGGTGTTCGCCGGCGTCACGCTGGGCTTTGCGGGCGTGTACCCGGAGCCGCTGCCGATCGGGGAGGTGCTCGCCCGGGTGCAGAAGGCGTGTGGGCAGGAGCCGCTCGCCTTCGCCGGGGGTCCGGAGCGGGTGGCGTCTTTGGGAGTCGTCACGGGTGGGGCGCCATCGGGGTTCGAGGAGGCGGTGGCAAACGGCCTCGATGCGTTTCTGACCGGCGAGGCCCGTGAGTGGGTGTTGCACCGGGCGGCCGAGGACGGCGTGCACTTCATCGCCGCCGGACACCACGCCACCGAGCGCTTCGGTGTCGTCTCGCTCGGCGAGCTGCTCGCCAAGCGTCACGGCCTCGAGGTGCAGTTCTTCGACGTCTCCAACCCCGTGTAACCCTCTGCCCTCCGCTGCTCCCTCGCTCCCATCCCGGCGGCTCGGTTGAGAGCTCGGGTCGTCGTGACAGCGCGGACCGCACCGAGGTGCTGTCTGCGGGCCACAGGTGATCGGCGACGGGTCCCCAAGACCCGGCCCAACCCATTCGCGGCCGCCTGCCGCAAGGCGCCACTTTCGGCCCGCCTTTCGTGACCTGCAAGCCTTGACGCGAGTCTTCTGCGCTGGTAGCTCGGATCGGCGCACGAGGCTGCACATCCGATGCGGCCTCGGGCCGTGCAGCTCGCGCAGGGTTGCCGACCGAGCCCTCAGCTTTCGGCCTGCTTGGTCAAGAACTCGGCGAACTCAAGCTGGTAGAGGTAGAGCAGCACGGCACACAGCCCGAAGACCAGCGGGCCGTACACCAATCCCGGCAGGCCGAAGACCTGCATACCCCCGAGCACGGCGAAGAACACCCACAACGTGCTCATCTCGGTTTCGCCCTTCATCAGCACGGGGCGGAGGAGGTTGTCGATGCTGCCGACGCCGACGCCACACCAAAGCGCCAGGAACGCGGCAAGCCCTGGTCGACCGGTGACGACGAGGTAGCCGCTGGCGGGGATCCAGACGATCGCCGTTCCGACCACCGGGATGAGGCTCGCGAAGGCCATCACGGTGCCCCAGAAAAAGGCAGGGAAGCCGCAGATGGCCAGGCCCACGCCGCCGACGATCCCCTGCGCCGCGGCGGTGCCGAATGCTCCCACGAGCGCTGAGCGCGAGACGCTGCGCACGCGCTCCAGGAGCTTGTCCTCCTGGCTCGCGCGCAGCGGCGAGAGCTTGCGCAGGACCCCGAGGATCTCCTCGCCGTCGCGGACCGCGTAGAACAGCACGAACAGGTAGAGCAGGAACTGCCCGAGCAGGGCGCCGGTGGAGGAAAGGACTGCGCCACCCTTGGCGAGCAGCAGCGAGCCCACTTTCTGGGAGAGCCCGAGCAGCAGCGTCTTGAGGTCGAGGCGCTGCGGGTCGAACAGCGGGAAGAAGCGGTTGGTGAACGCCGCGACCCGTTCGGCCCAAGGTTCCTGCAAGAGCCGGTCGAGGTTGCCGGCCTGTACCCAAGCCTGGATCGCCTCAGCCGACTGCAAGCCCTGGTTGACGAGGGCGATCCCCATGAGGGTGAGCGGCCCCACCACCGCCAAGAGCACCAGCAACAGGGTGACGAGCGAGGCGAGCGAGGCTCGGCCGCGCAGCTTCGCCCGCAGCCAGCGGAACAGTGGGTGCACGAGCATGGCGGTGATCCCGGCGAGGAGGATCGGGTTGAGGTACGGCCGAAGGATGCGAAACGCCAGAAAGAGCGCGCCGAGCAGGAGGATGATGAGCACGGTGCGAGCGCGCAGCGCTGGGGGTGACGGGTCTGCCATGACCCAGAGAGTAGCACCGCGCACGCACGAGATGCGCTACTCTTACCCCGCCCATGCTGTGCGGGCAGATCGTCCGTGCCGGCGTCAGCCGGAGAAAGGATCATCCATGGAGATTCGTGACCATGCTGTCATCCGGCCCCCCCAAAGCCCTCTCGATCCTGACCACCTGCCGTTCGGACGCACTTTCTCTCCCAATATGTTCATCATGGACTGGGAGGAGGGGCGCGGTTGGTTCGACCCGCGTATCGTCCCCTACGGTCCGATCTCACTCGCTCCGGCCGCGATGGTGTTCCATTACGGGCAGGAGATCTTCGAGGGGCTCAAGGCATTCCGCCACTCCGACGGGGGTGTGCACCTGTTTCGCCCGGAGCGTAACGCCGCCCGCATGAACCGCTCGGCCCGCCGGATGTCGATGCCGGAGGTCGGAGTGGACCTGCAGCTCGAGGCCATGCTCATGCTGATCGCGCGCGACCGCGACTGGGTGCCGCCGGCCCCGGGCTCGCTGTACGTCCGCCCGACCATGATCGCATCCGAGGAGGGGCTCGGTGTCCACGCCTCCAAGAAGTACATCTACTTCATCATCACCGGCCCGACCGGGCCCTACTTCCGTACCGGCGGGCGCACCCTGCGAATCATGGTGGCACGCGACTGGGTGCGGGCCGCTCCCGGTGGCACCGGCACCGCCAAGACCGGCGGCAACTACGCCGGCTCGATCTTGGCCGGAGTGGTGGCACGCGGCAAGGAGTGCGATCAGGTGCTGTGGCTCGATGCCGTCGAGCGTCGGCACGTGGAAGAGGTGGGCGCCGCCAACGTCATGTTCGTGATGGACGGTGTCGTGACCACGCCGCCGGCCTCTGGCAGCATCCTCGAGGGGATCACCCGCGAGTCGGTGGGGATCCTGTGCAAGCAGCTCGGCTTGCCGTTCGTGCAGCGGCATATCCACATCGAGGAGGTGTTCGGAACACTGCAGAGCGGCGACTGCACCGAGATTTTCACCACCGGCACCGCGGCGGTGATCTCGGCGATCGGTGAGCTGCAGGATGGGGACGCCGTGTACAAGGTCGGTGACGGCAACGAGGGGCCGGTGGCGAAGCGGCTTCGCGAGGCGCTCACCGACATCCAGTTCGGCCGCGCCCCCGACACGCTCGGCTGGCTGCGCAAGGTCTGAGTCGGTCCCTCGCGGACGCAAGCCGAGGCCGCACCCCGGCACGGCGCCTCGGGCGGGTCGGTTCGACCCCCACGAGGCGCCTCGACCGACTACGTGTCCACGTGGGCGCCGTTGGCGCGGGCGGCGGCGAGGAAGCCGTCGATGTCCGCGGGTGTGACGAACAGCCTCGGCGTGCCGTCGAGCAGGATGCCCTCCCGCTCGATGGTCGTGGCATAGACGCGGGTCGCGATGCCGTCGACCGAGAACGATCCCGCGTAGTACCCCGGCATCGCGGTGCCTCCCCATCTCAGCGCCCGGGTCGGGGTGTGCCGACGGACGTGGAGGGCGGTGATGGGAAAGCGCTTACGAAGCAGCAGGAGCTGGATCTCCAGCTCGCCACCGCCGAGGCGGTAGCGCAGCCGCCGCGGGGCGAGAAAAAACGCCATCCCGACGTAGATCACCACCGGCAGAGTGACAATCAGGAGCACGCCCTTGAGAACCAGCCACCACGTGGGCTGGCGATGGGCGGGAGGCGAGAAGTCGCCGTCATGCTGGCTTTGTAGCGCCGCGAGGAAGGCGGCCCGGTCGGGCGGGGCGACGAGGACGGGTCGGTCCTCACCGGCCACCTCGAGCAGCAGTACCTCGGGGCTGCAGTCCGTGACCTGCCACACCTTGCCGATTCGGTCGTAGCTGAAGTACCCGGCACACAGCCCCGGCACACCGATCCCTCCGGTGCGTCGGCCGCGGCCCAGCCGGACCTCACGCCAGCCGGTGAGGCTCGCGAGAGGGTACGAGCGATGGCTGGCGAGGATCGACGTGCCGCCGGCGATCTCCAGTACGCTGTTTCGGATGCGGTAGGTGATCGAGGGTCGCGGGACAACGACCAGGACAGCGAGGACAGCGGGTACCAGCACGAAGGCGGTCAGCACGACGCCGAGAGCCGTCATCCTGCCGGAGTGTGCGGGTGCCGGTACGAACTCATTCGCGAGATGATGGCTCACGTCGACCCTCCCGCGAGCCAGGCGCGGACAGCCTCGCGTTCGACGTGGGGTAGCACCGCAACGAGGTCGCCAGGAACAGCCCACTGTAGCGCCAGCGCCAGCGCTTGGGGCTCGCTGGCGGCGTCGGCGATGCCCTCGGCACCGAGCCCAGCCTCGAGCAGCGCCTGCCGGATCAGCGTAGGCACCTCGCCGGGCTGGCGGCCGCGCAGGAAGCGGCTCTCGAGCTCGCGCACGATCACGCGGTCGGGTCGGGCCGTGAGCAGAGTGCGCGCCGACGCCCGGATCTGCTCGTCGTCTCGGTCGCCGGGCAGCCCCAAGGAAACCAGGATTCGCCCGCGAGCCAGCCGGCGCAACAGGGCCATGGTCTGCTGCAGGCCGTCCGGGTTGTGCGCGTAGTCCAGGAAGATACGGACCCCCCGATGATCGATCAGGTTGGTGCGCGCCGGGTTGTCCTCGAGCGTCGGCTGGAAAGACCGGAGCCCAGCGGCAATTGCTTCGTCGGGGAGCCCCAAGGCGCGGGCGACCGCCATCGCGGCGAGCGCGTTCGCCATGTGATAGGGGGCATTGCCGCCGAGCGTCAGCGGGACCTCGGCCACCGGTACTCGCAGCGCCCCGCACACGAGGTCGTCACCGGCCAACCAGGCGCCTCGAACCGGGTGCGCGAGCGAAAACCACGACTGTGCCTCGCGCTCGACGAGCTCGGGGTCGTCGGCATTGAGCACCAGATGGCGGGCCGCTTTGCCGACCACCAGCTTGGTTTCCGCGAGCTGCGCCAGGGTATTGATGCCGTGAGCCCCGAGGTGGTCGGCGGTCACGTTGGTGACCACCGCTGCATCCACGCGTGGCAGCACGAGGCCGCGGCGCAGCAAGCCGCCGCGGGCCGTCTCGAGCACGGCCAGCGTCACGCGCGAGTCGCGCAGCACCCGCCGGGCGCCCCCCGGTCCGGTCCAGTCACCCACCTCGACCAGCTCGTCGTCGACGACGATCCCGTCCGAGGTCGTGACACCGACCGCGTGCCCGGCGCAGCGCCCCATCCGCGCGAGCAGCCGCACCGTTGTGGTCTTGCCGTTGGTGCCGGTGACGAGCACCACCGGCACGGCATGCACCTCGTCCCAGGGAATGGCGTCGCAATCCCCAACTACCCGCACCTCGGACTCCGGACCCCGGACCCCGGACCCCGCCCCCTCGGACGGGACGCTGACCGGCACCGCTGCTCCCGACCCGCGGGGCACCGTGACGGCACCGCACCCTAGCCCGACCGTGAGCCCCTTGCCATCGACGAACCACGGCAGGCCGCGCCGCTCAGCCTCGGTGACCGCGGCCCGGGTCACCGGGCTTGCCTCTTGGTGGGCACGAGCGACGAGCCCCGGCAGCTCGTCCTCGGGGCCGCCGGCGGCAGCCCACTCGTTGACGTACGTCGCGCCCAGCAGGCAATCGAACGGCGCCTCGATCGCCAGCGCGAGGTGGTGCTCGCCGGAGCGACGGCTGTGCGCCCGCCGGGGCCAGCCGAGCGCGGCGTGCGCGCGCTTGAGCGCCTCGCGCCACGCCGGCACCGGATCGGGGTCGTTCTCGTCCAGGAAGGCCTCGAGCACGGCGCCCGGGCTGTCCAGCCACAGCGAAGCGCCGGTCAGGCGCCGCGAAAGGCGCAGCTCCATCAGTCCTCGCTGTCCTCACGCGCGAGCCGCACGCCGCGCTCGTCGCGAATGAGGCGAGCGCCCTCCGGTAACGCGAGGGCAGAAGCCATCGGCGTGGCGACGACACCAGGAGGCGGCACGGGGCTGGGGGCAGCCGAAGGCGTCTGCTGCCCACCGGCGGTGGGCTTTGCCACGACCTCGCCTTCCGGACGGAAGTAGATGACCTGCTTCCAGGTGCGGGTCAGCTTCTCGGCGAAGATGACGAGCAGGTCGCCCGGACGCGCCATGCGCAGCGCCCCGAGGTTCGCCTCCTGCTCGTCGGGGATGACGGTGATCCGCTGCTCGGGCACGCCGGCCTCGAGCAAGCCCGTGCGGAGCAGGAGAGGGATCTCGTCGGGGCCGCGTCGGCGCAGGTTGTCGTCGCGCCGCAACACGAAGTGGTCGAAATGCGGGGCGGCGATGCGAGCCACCTCGAGCGCATCCTCGTCGCGCCGATCGCCGGGGATCGTCAACACCACCAGCCGCCGGCCCGGCACGTCGAGGCGCTGCACCAAGTCGCACATTGCCTGGATGGCGTGCGGGTTGTGCCCGTAGTCGACGATCACCTTGAACGGATGCTCCTCGTACACGTTGAGCCGGCCGGGAGCCTGGAAGAACGTGGTGTCGAAGGTACGCAGGCCGTGCCGGATCCCTTCGATCTTGACCCCCATCGCCCACGCCATGCCGGCCGCGAACATGGCGTTCTGAACGTTGAACAGCGCCCGCCCCTCCATCGTCGCAGGGATCAGGTGCGTCCACACCAGCGGTAGGTGCTGGCCTTTGTCGTAGAGCGTGATCATGTCGCCAGCGATCCCGCGCTCGAGCACCACCGCCGACTTGCCGACCCGGATGTGCTCGCGCACCAGCTCGTGCATGGGGTTCATGGTCACGTACATGATGCTTTTCGCCTGGGTGTAGTCGGCCATCGCCAGCACCAGCGGGTCGTCGGCGTTGAGCACCGCGCACTCGCGTGCGACCTCGACCACGAGGCGCTTGACGCGGGCCAGCTCCTCCACGGTGTCGACGCCGTCGAGGCCGAGGTGATCGGCGGCGACGTTGAGCACGGCGCCGACGTCGCAGTAGCGGGTGCCCATTCCAGAGCGCAGCAGACCGCCGCGCGCGACCTCGAGCACCGCCAGATCGACCGTGGGGTCGCGTAGCACCATCTGCGTGCCGGTGGGGCCGGTGAGATCACCCTCCACCGAGCGCTGGCCGTCGATGTAGACGCCGTCGGTCGTGGCCAGCCCGACGATCCGCCCCGCCATCTTGTGGATGTGCGAGAGCATGCGGGCCGTTGTGGTCTTGCCGTTGGTGCCGGTGACGGCGGCGATTGGCACCGCCGCCGGCGTCCCCGGCGGGAACAGCATGTCCATGACTGGGCCGGCGGGATCACGCGGTGTGCCGTCGGTGGGCGCCACGTGCATACGGAACCCCGGCGCCGCGTTGACCTCGCAGATCGCCCCGCCGACCTCGCGCCACGACTTGGTGATGTCGGGTGAGAGGAAGTCGATGCCGGCCACGTCGAGGCCGATCGCCTGCGCGGCGCGGACCGCCATCTCGCGGTTGTCGTAGTGCACGACATCGGTGACGTCCGAGGCGGTGCCGCCGGTCGAAAGGTTGCCGGTGAGGCGCAGGTACACGCTCTCACCGGCCGGCGGCACGGTCTCCGCCGTGTACCCCTTACGGGCGAGCATGCGCCGCGCCTGCTCGTCGATCGCCAGCCGGGTGAGCACTTTTTCGTGGCCGATCCCGCGCCGGGGGTCCTGGTTGGTGATCTCGACGAGCTGGGCCACGGTGTGGACCCCGTCGCCCACGACCTTGCCGGGCTCGCGGCGTGCCACGGCGATGAGCTGGTCACCCACCACCACCATGCGGTGGTCGAGCCCCTCGATGAACTTCTCCACCACGACGATGCGCGAGATCTCGCGGGCCGTGGGGTAGGCGCTGCGGACCTCCTCCTCGTTGCCGAGGTTGGCGGCCACACCGCGTCCGTGGTTGCCGTCGAGCGGTTTGACCACGACTGGGTAGCCGATGTCCTCAGCCGCCTCGAGCGCCTCGCGGAGCGAGTAGACGATCATCTGTGGCGGTACCGGTAGACCGATGTCGGCCAGGATGCGATTGGTCTGCGCCTTGTCAGAGGCGATTTCGACCGCAATCTGGCGTGTCTCCGAGGTCACGGTGGCCTGGATGCGCTTCTGGAACCGCCCGTGCCCGAGCTGCACCAGCGAGTAGTCATTGAGGCGGAACCAGGGGATGCCGCGCACCTCGGCGGCTTTCACCAGCGAGAACGTCGAGGGTCCGAGCTGTCGCTTCTGGGCGTAGCGGATGAGGTCCTCGATCTCGGTGTCAAAGTCGAGCTCCTGCTCCTCCTCGCCGCCTGGCGGGCGCACCAGCACGCGTAGCTTCTTGGGTAGCAGGCTTTCGATGAGGAGCTGAGCGAGCTTGCCGGCCCGCTCGCCGACGTGCGCCTCTTCGTACTCGTAGACGACGTGGTACTCGCGTGGCCGGCCGGTCGAGCGCGTCTTGCCGAACGACACGTGGGCGCCAGCCAGGTTCTGGAGCTCGATCGCCACGTGCTCCCAGACGTGGCCAATCCAGGTGCCCTCGCGCAGCCGACGCACGAACCCGCCTGCCTGTTCGTACGAGCAGCCGTGCTCGTCCAGATGCGGCAGGCGCTTGAGTAGCTTGCTGACGAACCCCTGGATCTTGTTCGACGGGTAGTCCTCGAGCACCCCGAGGTCGACCGTGAGGCGAATGACCGGGAAATGAGCGTATAGGTTCGGACCGCGGTACACACGGCGCTCGAGCACGCGCATCAGCGTTCCTCCTCGGCCGCCTCGGCGTCGACGGCCAGCGGCCCCTCCTCCGCGAAGGCCTCGCGGGTCTCCAAGTTGAAGCGTCCACCGGCAACCAGGACATGCAACCGGACGTTGAGCATAGATACGGGCTCGCCGTCAGCCACCCGCCCCATGGCGCTGTAGGTGAGCTGGCTCGCATCCACGACCGTCAGCGCCTCCTTGCCCACGACCTCGATCACGTTGTCGGGGCCGATAAAGGCGGCGGTGTCCTCATCGAGGCCGAGACCGACCGGGAACGGGTTGTAGGCAAGGGCGGCGAGCAACCGGCCAAGCCGGTCGCGCTGGCGGAAATGCTGGTCGATGATGACTTTGTTGGTCAAACCAAGCCCTGCCGCGAGACGCACCATCGCGGCGCGGGGGGTACCTCCCTCGTCGCCACCGGCGATCATGTGCTCGGAGATGAACGAGGCGCCGGCCGAGGTGCCGGCCACGACCACACCGGCGGCGTTGCGCCGGCGAATCAGTCGCGCCGCCTCGGTGCCGCCGAGCGTGGTGGTGAGTCGGAGCTGGTTGCCGCCGGTGAGGAAGATCCCGGTGGCCGAGGCCAGCTCCTCGAGCACCGTCGGGCGCTCGCAATCGAGCCGGTGCTCGATTGGCAACGAGCGCGCCGACCAGACTCCGAGGTCGCGAAAGATTCGCTCGTAGTTGGCGCCGGTATCGGGCTGTTCGGAGGCAGTGGGGACAATGGCGATGCGGGCGTCGCGTCCGCCGGCGAGCTCGACGAAACGGCGCAGGATCGTGCGGTCGGCGAGCTTGTCCTCGGCACCGCCGATGGGAACGATGAAGCCGCGGAAGGATCGGGAGACGGAGCGGGATGGACTCATACGCCCCCATTGTGGGCCGGGCCCCCCCGGGGACGTCAACCTCCGTCCTCCGCCGCAGCTGTCCGCCCACCCGTTCGACCGCTCGAAAGCCAAACACCGTCCGCCACCTGACCGGTCGCGAGTCGGAAGACGGGTATCGTCCCCTGCTCCCTCACGCGGCCGGTCCGGTGGGTTGCTCGGATGGGCGGGGACGGAGGTATGATGCCCGGACAACGCGCCTGGGGCCGCGCAAGGCCCCACGCCCAAGGAGACCCCCATGGCCGTGATCTGTGACGGACACCATCTGCGGATCGAGGACGTCGTACGCGTGGCCCGCTACGGCGAAAAGGTCGAGCTGGCGCCGGAGGCGCTGGAACGGATCAAGCTCTGCCGCGGCATGCTGGAGCGCAAGGTCGTCGCCCACGAGATCATGTACGGTGTCAACACGGGCATCGGCGAGTTCTCCGAGGTGGTGCTCGACGACGAGCAGGTCAAGCAGTTCCAACGCTACCTGATCTATAACCACGCGGCCGGTATCGGCCAGCCGTGTCCGATCGAGCACGTGCGTGCGGCGATCCTCTCGCGCATCAACGTGCACGCCCGCGGCTACTCCGGCTGTCGTCCCGAGATCACCTTCACGTACATCGATTTGCTCAACAAAGGCGTGACTCCGGTGGTGTGCGAGAAGGGGTCGGTCGGCGCCTGCGGCGACCTCTCGCCGATGAGCCAGCTCGCCCTCTCGTTGATGGGTGAGGGCGAGGCGTTCTACCACGGCGAGCGCATGCCGACGGCACGGGCGATGGAGCTGGCGGGGATCCCGGTGCCGGGGCTGCAGGCCCGCGACGGTCTCGCCGCCATCAACGGTTCGAACCTCATCACCGGCATCGCCTGTCTGATCCTGTACGACGCCGAGCGCTGGATCAAACAGGCCGAGATCGGCGCCGCGATGTCCCTCGAGGCGCTGCTCGCCAATATGAAGCCGTATCAGGAAAAGCTCCACGTGCTGCGCGGCTTCAAAGGCGCCATCACCTGCGCCCGCAACCTCCGCCAGGTGATCGCCGGCTCCGACCTCGTGACCGGCAAGCTCAAGACCAAGGTCCAGGACGCCTACTCGATGCGCTCGACGCCGCAAGTCATCGGCGCGCTCCGCGATGCCATGGTGTACGCCCGCACCCAGGTCGAGATCGAGCTCAACGCCGTGGCCGATAACCCGGTGTTCGTGGCCGAGGATAACTTGGTGCTCACCGGTGCCAACTTCCAGGGCACGCCGGTATCGATGCCGCTCGACCTGATCGGGGCTGGAATCACGACCGTCTCGGTGCTTTCCGAGCGTCGGCTCAACCGACTCCTCAACTCGGCGCTGTCGGTCGGCCTGCCCGACTTCCTCACCAAGGGCGCCGGGATGTTCTCCGGGCTCATGCTTTCCCAGTACACCGCCGACACCCTGATCGTCGAGCAACGCATCCTGTCGACCCCGTCGTGTACCCAGTCGATTCCGGCCGCGGCTGACCAGGAAGACTTCGTGTCGATGGGCATGAACGCTGCGCTCAAGACCAAGCAGATCCTGACCAACGCGTACGGCGTCCTGGGGATCGAGCTGATCGCTGCGGCGCAGGCGCTCGACTTCCGGGAGTTCACTCCTGGGGCCGGTACGCGTGCCGCCAAGGCGGCGATCCGCGAGGTGGTCGAGCACCTCGACGTGGACCGCCCGCTCTTCCCCGACCACAACGCGATGATGGCCGCGGTCGAGCGTGGCGATGTCCTCGAGGCCGTGCAGGCCGCGGTGGGTGAGCTCACGAGCTCTTGGTAGGGTTCAACAGGCGAGGGCTCGGGACCGGCAACGGGGACCTCGGTCGAGGTGCACGGTCGAGGGCTGGTATCCGGAAGGCACCGGCTTTCACGAGTCCCGGATCGTGGTCGTGCTAGCCTGCCCGAGCGGAGGATCTGCCATGCGTGAGCTGACGACGCGGGTGGTAGCGGTGACCGTGTACACCGATCGGGCGAGAGCGACGCGGGAAGGGCGGGCGGAGGTGGAGATCGGAGCCTGCAAGCTCGAGATCGGTGAGCTGCCACTCGGGCTCGAACCGGCGAGCGTGCGAGCGAAGGTTCGCGGCACCGCTCGAGCCCGGCTGATGGGTGTCGAGGTGCGCCGCCGCACGTACGCCGAGACTCCGGTCGAGACGGTCCGGGTGCTCGAGCAGAAGCTCGAGGCGCTCGCCGACCAGATCACCGAGCTCGAGGCGCAGACGAAGCTGGCAGAGGAGGAACGGCAGGCGGTTCGTGGGCTGTGCGAGGCTACCGACTTCTACGCTCGGGGGCTCGCGCGCGGGACCATGAAGGTGGCCGACGAGGTGGCGCTACTGGACGCGCTGCGGCAGCGCGCGGCTGACCTCGATCAGCTCGGGCAGGCTCTGGCGATCCGCCTCCGTGGGCTCGCGCGAGAGCAGCACCTCGTCGCGTCCCAGCTCGCGGAGGTCAAAGGTGCTCGCGGCCGCGAGCGGCAGGTGGCCACAGTGGAGCTCGACGTCACCCAGTCGGGTGAGGTGGTCGTCGAGCTTTCGTACGTGCTGAGCGGCGCCAGCTGGTCACCGCTTTACGATCTGCGGCTGGTCGAGCATCCTGCTGGTGCCACCCTCGAGGTCGGCTACCTCGCCCAGGTCCAGCAGCACACCGGTGAGAGCTGGACGGGTGTCGAGCTGACGCTCTCCACGGCGCGTCCCGCGCTCGCGGCCCACACTCCCGAGCTGCAGCCATGGTATTTGAGCCCGCCGCTGTCGCGGCCGGCGCGGGCGAAAGTGGCGCCGTCCCTGGCTGCGATGGGCGCCGGTGTCGACAGCTTCGTGCGCAGCAAGGAGGCCGAGCCCGAGCTGGCGGTCGAGGAGATGGTGGTCGAAGATGCGGTGGCCACGGTCGAAACCTCCGGCGCCGCCGTCACCTTCCGCATCCCCGGTGTGGTCGACGTTCCGTCGGACGGGGCCTCGCACAAGGTCACCGTCGCCCGTCTCGAGTGGCCTGCCGGCCTCGACTACGTCACCGCACCCAAGGAGGTGACAGCCGCCTATCGCCGGGCCAGGACGCACAACCGCAGCCCGTACTCGCTCTTGCCGGGTGACGCCACGCTCTTCGACGGTGACGAGCTGGTCGGAGCGAGCCGACTGCCGCACACCCCGCCCGACGGCGAGCTCGAGCTCTACCTCGGGGTCGACGAGCGCCTCTCGGTGAGAAGGGAGCTGCGACGCCGCGACGTCGACCGCAAGCTCCTGGGCGACGGCAGGCGGGTGAGCGTCGGCTACGAGATTTCGCTCGAGAGCGTGTTGCCGACGGCGGCCCGGGTGCGGGTGGAGGACCAATTGCCGGTGCCCCGCCACGAGTCGATCAGGGTCCGGCTCGAACAAGCCGAGCCGAAGCCGGCCGAACAGACCGAGCTCGGGTTGCTCCGCTGGGAACTGGACCTCGAGCCGGGGCAGAAGCGAACCGTGCGGTTCGACTTCCAGATCGAGCATCCGCGCGAGATGCAGGTCATGGGGATGCCGTAACCCCGGGTTGCCGGCTTCCCACCGTCGTTCCTCACCGACGGCGATCCACAGGCATCGTGGTCGGGGACAGAGCGGAAGGAGGTGGCGGAAGCGCATGGGAATCGAACCCACCCACCGTACGGCAGCCGCACGGCGCAACGGTTTTGAAGACCGCGGAAGCCACCAGGCCCCGGGCGCTTCCACGGCCAGTCTATCACTCGCCCTCGCGCGCTCCGGACCGCGGGTTGAGCCGGGGGCAGCGTTCAGCTCTCGCCGCACGACTCGCGAGCGGGTGGGAATGGCGGCGGCGTGCTACCATTTGTCTCGTGGTTGGTGAGGCGCGGCACATCTTCGTTGGCGATTTGGCCGAGACTCCGTTACCGGAGATCTTGGCGACGATCCATCGGTATCGGGTGCCGGGGATGGTCGAGACGCAGCTCGGGGACTGCACGAAACGAGTCTCGATTCTCAACGGTGACATCATCTTCGCCTCATCCACCAACCGTGGCGAGTCGCTCGGCGACATGCTGCTGGCGGCTGGACGGATCACCATGGAGCAGTACCGGGCATCGGCGCTCATGCTCCTGGACAACCCGCGCAAGCGGCACGGCCAGATTCTGGTTCAGATGGGCGTGCTGACCGAGGCCGAGATGCGCACCGCAGTGCTCGAGCAGGTGCAGCGTATCGTCTGGAGCCTGTTCGGGCTCTCCGAGGGCCTGGTAACGTTCACGCTCGGCGCGGATCGCGTCGATGAGGTCTACAAGCTCCGTATCCCGACGCCGCGTGCGATCCTCCACGGCTGCAAGACGGTGCCCGACGCCAAGCGGCTGATCAGCCGGCTCGGCGGCAAGAGCACGGTCTTCTCGAGGGTCGCCATGCCGGAGCATCTGGAGGGCATCCAGCTCGAGGGGAGCGAGGAGGAGCTGCTCGCCCTCATGGACGGCCGCCGGACGCTGTTCGAGCTGTGCGAGAACGGCCCCCTGAGCGCCGGTCTCAACGCCAGGATCATTTATGCCCTCCACTGCCTCGGGCTGATCCGCAAGGAAAAGGACTCGAGCTCCGGCATCAAGGTGCAGGTGCCTTCGGGGGGCTGATCCCGCAGTCATCAGTGAAGGTCCACGACGTCCCAGGCGGAGGGTGATCATGCCGTTGTACGAGTATCGGTGTTCGAGCTGTGGTGAGGTGGTCGAGATCCTGCAACGATCGGGGGATGCGCCGCCTGCGGAGTGCGTTCGCTGCGGTGGCGCGATGCTCAAGATCGTCTCGGCTCCCGCGATCCAGTTCAAGGGCAGTGGCTGGTATGTCACCGATTATGCCCGGGCCGGCAAGACGGACAAGGAAGCCCCATCTGCAACACCCAGCGAGGCCAGCACGCCCGCAACGGAGAGCAAGCCGTCCCCATCCCCGCCCTCGAAGTCATCCTCGTGACCGGCTGCTCGGGCTCCATGCCAGCCGCCGGGCCGGTGCCCCCACCCGGGCGGCGGGAAGCCAGCCCCAACCGCCTCGTGATACGGTGTTCCAGGGGGTTCCGCCCGGTGCGAGACCAGGCCGCCGGTTACCTGGTTGGGGTTGGGGGCGGCAGAGGGTAGCCCGGTACCGACGAGAAGCGCAAAACGGTGCCCGCCTTGATGCCGTGCCGGGTGGCCGAGCCGGCCACCATTTCCAACACCGCCCGCCCTTTGGTGGTCGGTGCGTAGCTCGGGCAGGGATCGAGCCGGCACGGTGGCACGTTGGCTCGCACCTCCACCACCTTGCCGGCCGCATCGAGCCAGATGAGGTCGAGGCTCACCATCGTGTCCTTCATCCAGAACGGCCATATGCCATCCTCGGCGAAGACGAACAGCATGCCGGTTTCCGGCGGTACGACGTCGCGGAACATGAGCCCGAGGGCCCGCTCCTGATCGGTGACGGCGAGCTCGAGCGTGATCGCCGCACCGTCGGGGAGAATGCACCCAGGTGGGGGAGGCGGGGCTAGGCATAGGAGCAGGGCAAGGAGCGAGGAGGTCACGTGTCAGTCCTCCGTTGTCAGCCTGAGCTTCTCGGCGTGGTAGCGAAAGGCGCGATAGCTCATGTGGAGAAGCCGGGCGGCGTCCTTCTGGATGCCTCCGCAGCGCTCGAGTGCCTGACGCATGAGCTCGCGGCGTATGGTGTCGAGATGCGCTTCGAGATCGAGGCCCTCGGCCGGGAGGTGCATGCCGAGCGAGCGGGTGCCGCGGTCCCCGGCGCCGGTGAGCAGCGCCGCCGGCAACGAACCCACGGTGATCAGAGACGACGGCTCCATGGCCGTGGCCTGCTCGATGACGTTCTCGAGCTCGCGGACGTTGCCGGGCCAGGGGTGCGCTTGAAGGACGAGCATGACGTCCTTCTGGAGCTCCTTCTTCTCGATCCCGAGGCGGCGCGCGGCGCGATCGAGGAACACACGGGCCAAGACGGGAATATCTTCCGTTCGTTCGCGCAGCGACGGAAGGGCAACGGAAAGGACGTTGATCCGGAAAAAAAGGTCCTCACGGAAACGTCCGTTTTCGATGAGACTGCGTAAGTCGGCGTTGGTGGCGGCCATGACGCGCACGTCGCAGGTGATCTCACGGTTCCCGCCGACCGGGCGGATCTTCCGGTCCTGGAGGGCCCGTAGCAGCTTGACCTGGAGGGGGAGCGGCAGCTCGCCGATCTCGTCGAGGAACAAGGTGCCCCCGTTTGCTTCCTCGAACAGGCCTCGCTTGTCGCGCACCGCTCCGGTAAACGACCCACGGACGTGGCCGAAGAGCTCACTCTCCAGCAAGCCTTCGGGGAGCGCGCCGCAGTTGACGGCGAGAAACGGTCCCGCAGCCCGCGGAGAGGCGGCGTGGATTGTCTTCGCCAGCAGCTCCTTGCCGGTACCCGATTCGCCGGTAATCAGCACCGTGGCGTCACTGCGGGCGATCTGGGCGACGCGATCCTTGATCGGGCGCATGGCCGAGGACACCCCGACCAGGTCATCCCCGACGCTGGCCTCCGTGAGCGCCACCGGGCGGTGCAACCGCTTGGCCACGACCTTCTTGAGCTGCTCGATGTCGAACGGCTTGGACAGGTACTCGACCGCGCCCTGGCGGACTGCGGAGAGCAGCGTCGCCGGCGTGGTATGGGCGGTGATCATGGCGAAGCTCGTGGTAGCTCCGTGAGCCCGGAGGAGATCCAGCCCACTCCCGTCGGGCAGGAGGATGTCGCAAATGACGAGGTCGAAGTGCTCGCGTGCCAAGGCTGCAGAGGCACTGCTCAGGTCAGCGGCCTCGCGCACCACGAAGCCCTCGTCCTCGAGGACGATGCGGATCACTTCCCGCAAGTTCGGCTCGTCGTCAACGACCAGCACCCGACCGCTCATGGCAAGCCCAGCGGGAAGCGCAGAGTGAAGGTCGAACCCTGGTCAGGAACGCTCTCGACCGTGATGTCGCCGCGGTGATCGCTGACGATCGAGTACACAACGGCCAAGCCGAGCCCTGTCCCACCCTGCCGGAACGCTTTGAAGGGTTGGAAGATCTCGTCGATCTGCGGGGTCGTCATGCCGATGCCCTCATCGCTCCAGCGGATGACGTACTCGCCGTCCTCGGGAGCAGCGACGACCCGCATCGTACCACCGTGGGGCATGGCCTGAATGGCGTTGCGGGCGAGGTTGAAAAACGCTTGTCGTAACTGCCTCTCGTCGGCCGTGACGGGCTCTGGGTGGGACCGGATGTCGAGGTCGAGGTGGTGCGCGGGCGTGACCTCTGCGGAGTTGGCAAACAGGGCGAGGGTGTCGGCCAGGATCGATCCAATCTGACAGGGGCCGGGGTGGGGTTCCGGTGGCCGGGCGTAGGCGAGGAACGCCTCGATCGTGGAGGACAGGCGGCGCGACTCCTCGACGATGATGCGCGACAAACGCCGCTCGCTCTCGCGGAGCCCCGGGACCTTGCCGAGGACCTGCGCCGATCCCGAGATCGAGGCGAGGGGGTTGCGGATCTCGTGGGCGATGCCGGCGGCCATCTGACCGACCGCCACCATGCGTTCGCGCAGGCTTTCCCGGCGTGCGGACTCTCTGACCTCGGTCAGATCGCGGAAGTGGATCACGAAGCCCACGAGGTTGCCTTCGGCGGTGCGCAGCGGCGTGACCGTGCACCCCACAGGTACGCGACGACCGACCTCGGTCCCCTCCAGCTTGACTGGGCCGGTCACCGCGACCCGCTTCAGGACGTCCACCCACGAGACGTTCTCGAGCGCGAGAAGCTGGCCGACCTGCTTTCCTTCTACGGCTTCGTCGCGGCCGAGGATCCGTGTCGCTGCGGGGTTACCCAGTACGATCTGTCCTTCGAGGTCCACCGCCAACACACCCGAGTCCACGGAGCGGACGATGTCGTCGGAGAGTGCGAGGAAGCGGGCACTGGCGGTGCGTTCGCCGAGCAACTGGCGCTCGGCCCGGTGAACCGAGTGGGCGAGAAACGAGGTGAGGATGGCAACAATGGCAAAGCCGATGCCGGTCACGACGAGCTGGAGCCCGAGGCTCGTGCGCCCGGCCAGCGAGGCTTGCGAGCTGAAAGACGGCGGCGCGACAAGATGAAAGGCGATCAGCTCAACGAGCCCGGCATACGCGATGAACGCCGCACCTGCCGTGGTCAGGGCGCCGCGCAACCCGAACAGGTGGGCGCCGACAGCGACCGGGATCATGAAGAGGAAGGAAAACGGCGAGCTGGGCCCGCCGGTCATATAGATCAGTGCCGTGACCACCGCCAGGTCCCCGACGAGCTGGAGGCCGCCGAAAAGCCCAGGAGGAATGCGCAGCAGCAGCAGAACGATCCAAACCAGCGACAGCAGGTAGGCGAGCCCGGCGACCCGGATGAGCGGGGCGATGGGGAGGATGTCCTCGCTCGACACCTGCACCAGCAAAGCCCCGACAAAAAGCCCCGATACGGCCAACAGCCGCAAGCCGACCAGCCATTTGACGGCACGCGCCAGGCCCGGAATGGGCGACTCCGGGCCGGCCGGCGGGTCGGCCCGGAGGGCAAGAGGGACGCTCATCCGATCTTCGAGATGAGATCGAACATCGGCAGATACATGGCGATCACGATACCGCCGATGACGACGCCGAGGAAAAAGATCATGACCGGCTCGATGAGCTTCATCATGCCCGCCACCGCTGTATCGACCTCGTCCTCGTAGAACTCGGCGATCTTGGACAGCATGGTATCCATGGCGCCGGTCGCCTCGCCGACGCCGATCATTTGCACCACCATCGGCGGGAACTGGTTGGTGGCTTTGAGAGGCTCGGCAAGGGCTTTGCCCTCTTCCACCTGCTTGCGGACCTCGAGAATGGCGCGCTCGATGACCGCGTTGCCGGAGGTTCTGGCGGTGATCTCGAGCGATTCGAGGACTGGCACACCGGCGGAAAGCAGTGTGCCGAGTGTGCGGCAGAAGCGCGCGACGGCGATCTTCCGCAGCACCATGCCGAGGACGGGTGCCTTGAGCATCAGGTTGTCGATGACGAGCTTGCCCTGAGGGGTCTTGTAGTACTGGCGGACGGCGACGATGCCGGCGACAACCAGGATCGCGATGAGCCACCAGAAACGGCCGACGAAGTTCGAGAGCTCCACGACCACTCGGGTCGGAAGTGGGAGGCTGGCGCCGAGGCTCTCGAAAAGCGAGGCGAACACCGGGATGACTTTCCAGAGAATCACGTAGACGACGAGGATGGCGATCGCGATGACCGTCACCGGGTAGATCATCGCCGACTTGACTTGGGCTTTGAGGCGGGCGGCCTTCTCGATGTAGGTCGCCAAACGCTGCAAGATGGTGTCGAGGATACCGCCAGCCTCACCAGCCGCCACCATGTTGACGTACAGATCCGAGAACGCCTGCGGGTGTTTCTTGAGGGCGTTGGCGAGCGACGACCCGGTCTCGACGTCCTCGCGGACCTGCAGGATGATGTGCTGGAAAGCCTTGTTTTCCTGCTGCTCGCCCAGGATCTGCAGGCACTGGACGAGCGGTAGACCGGCGTCGATCATGACCGAGAACTGCCGGGTGAAAACGGCCAAGGCCTTGTCGGAGACGCCACCGCGAACCTTCGGGAGCGCGATCTCCTTGCCTTTCTCCTTGACCGTGATCGGCACCACCTGCTGGCGTCGCAAGACCGCGAGGGCGGCGTCCTTGGTATCCGCTACGAGCACGCCGCTCTGTGGCCGGCCGGCGCGATCTCGCCCCTTCCATTCAAAGCTGGGCATACGCTAGCTCCTCCCAGGCACGCGGGGCGGCGGAAGCTGCTGCACGACGCCGGTGCCACGGTTGATCATGTCCTGCAGCTCCTCTTGGTTGGAGCTGTAGGACAGGGCGGTCTGCAGGGTGATCAGCTTGCGCTGGTACAGCGTGGCCAGCGATTGGTTGAAGGTCTGCATCCCGTGCTTGAGCTGACCCGTCTGCATCATCGAGTAAATCTGGTGAACCTTGTCCTCTCGGATCAGGTTACGCACCGCGGCGTTGGGAATCAAGACCTCGCACGCCAGCACCCGTCCGTGGCCCCCGGTCCTGGGGAGCAACGACTGGCAGATGATCCCCTCGAGGACGAACGAGAGCTGGGTACGGATCTGCGACTGCTGGTGCTCGGGGAACACGTCGATGATGCGGTTGATCGTTTGCGGTGCCGAGTTGGTGTGGAGCGTCGCGAACGTCAGGTGACCCGTCTCGGCGATCCGCAGCGCCGACTCCACCGTCTCGAGGTCGCGCATCTCGCCGATGAGCACGACGTCGGGGTCCTCGCGCAGCACGGAACGCAGGGCGTTGCCGTACGACTGGGTGTCCGAGTGGAGCTCCCGTTGGTTCACCATCGCCTTCTGATGGGTGTGCAGGTACTCGATCGGGTCCTCGATGGTGATGATGTGGAGCGGCTTCTCGCGGTTGACCTTATCGATCATGGCCGCGAGCGAGGTGGACTTTCCCGAGCCGGTGGGCCCGGTGACGAGCACCAGCCCGCGCGGCTTCTCGCACAGCGACTCCACGACCTGGGGCAGCCCGAGCTCCTTGAAACCCAGGATCTCATATGGGATCCGGCGGAAGGCTGCGGCCAGCGCGCCGCGCTGAAAGAACACGTTGGCCCGGAAACGCGCCAGGCCTTTGATGCCAAACGAGAGGTCGAGCTCGAGCGTTTCCTCGAGCCGGTGTTTTTGCGCGTCAGTCAGCACCGAGTAGGCGAGCCGCTTGGTCTCGGAAGCCGTGAGCGGCGGGCTGGATAGTCGTTCGAGCAGCCCGTGCACCCGGATGATGGGGGGGGAGTTGGTCGTGATGTGGAGGTCGGTGGCTCCGGAGTCCACCATTTTCTTGAGGAGCTCGTGCAGCGTAACGGCCATGCTCGCCCCCTTACAGGACGGTCTCCCGGACGACCTCGTCGATGGTCGTGAGGCCCTCGCGGATTTTCTGCAGGCCCGACTCCCGGAGGGTGATCATCCCCTCCTCCCGAGCCTTGCGACGCAGCTCGATAGCGGTCGCCCCCGAGAGCACCAGCTCCCGGAGGTCATCGGTCATGGTCATGACCTCGATCAGGGCTGTGCGACCCTTGTAACCGGTGTTGTTGCACTTGTCGCATCCCCTGCCCTTGTAGAGCTTGACGTCGTGAGCCTCCGACTCCGAGAAGCCCACCCCCAGCAGCGCCTGGATCGGCGTGTCGAGCTCCTCTTTGCAGTTCGGGCAGACGCGGCGGATGAGCCGCTGGGCTGCGATGCAGTTGACCGAGGTGGCGACAAGGAAGGGCTCGATGCCCATGTTCATGAGGCGTGAGATGGTCGATGGGGCGTCGTTGGTGTGCAGGGTTGAGAGCACCAGGTGCCCCGTGAGCGCGGCCTTGATGGCGATTTCGGCCGTTTCGAAGTCGCGGATCTCCCCGACCAAAATGATGTTGGGGTCTTGGCGCAGGAACGAGCGGAGGGCGGCAGCGAAGTTGAGGCCGATAGCGTCCTTCATCTGTACCTGGTTGACGCCCGGCATCTGGAACTCGACCGGGTCCTCCGCCGTCATGATGTTGGTGTCGGGCGTGTTGACACGCTGCAGGGCGGAGTAGAGCGTGTTGGTCTTGCCCGAGCCGGTCGGCCCGGTGACCAGCACCATGCCGTAGGGCTTGAGGACGGCGTCCTCGAACGCCTTGAGCGACGGCTTCTCAAACCCCAGCTTGGTGAGATCGAGACGAAGGTTTTCCTTGTCGAGCAGCCGCATCACGACCTTCTCGCCGTGCACCGTCGGGATGCACGAGACGCGGTAGTCCAGCTCGCGGGTCCGACCCTCGACCTTGGCCTTGAGGCGGATGCGACCGTCCTGAGGCAGCCGCTTCTCGGCGATGTCGAGCTTCGCCAGCACCTTGATGCGGGAGGTGATGGCGTCCTTGAGCTTGAACGGGGGGGTCATGACCTCGCGCAACAGCCCGTCGATGCGGTAGCGCACGCGGAAGGTCTTCTCGTACGGCTCGACGTGGATGTCCGAGGCGCCACGCTTGATGGCATCGGTCAGCATGATGTTGACCAGCCGCACCACCGGTGCTTCCTCGACCCCCTCGGCGAGGGTGGCGACGTCCACCTCCTCCTCTTCCTCCATGAGCTCGAGTGCCGCCTCGTCGACGCTGGTGAGATCCTCCATCACCTTCTTGAGCTCGACCTCGCGGGTGGAACCGAAGTGGCGGTCGATGGTCTCGCGGATCGCCTCCTCGGAGGCCACGACCGGCTCCACTCGGTAGCCGGTCATGAAGGTGATCTCGTCCATGGCGAAGATGTTGGTTGGGTCGGTCATGGCGAGAGTGAGGGTGGCACCGGTCTTGTTGACCGGGACGACGTTGTACTTGCGGGCCAAATCGACCGGAATGAGCCGCGCTACGTTGGAGTCGATCTCGAAGTGACGAAGGTTGATGGACGGGACACCGAACTGGTGCGACAAGCACTCGATGATGTCGTCCTCGGTGACGAACCCGAGGCGCTGCAGGATCTCCCCCAGCTTGCCTCCGGTGCTCTTCTGCTCGTCCAGCGCCTTCTGCAGTTGCTGCTGGTTGATCAACTGGGCTTTGAGGAGGAGCTCACCAAGCTTGAGGGCCATACCCTTCCCTTCCGTTACGCATCGGTCCGCGCGCTGATTGTATCACTATCCATCACCGCCCGTAGAGCCTCGGAGGTGACTGCAGGCACATCCGGTTGCACCTCATGGTGCCAAGCCGTGGACCACCGCCAGGACCTCGTCGACCCCGACCTCTCGCGCGACACCTGTGCGGGCGCGCCCATGTCGGGTCCCCGTGCGTGCTGCCGAGACAACCGCCACATGGTCTCCACGGGGACGGTTGCGTAGCGGGTCGGTGGCCAGGAAGATAGCCACCGTCGGGACACCCAGCGACGCCGCCAGGTGCACGGTCCCGGTGTCGCCGCCGACGACCACCTGGGCGCTCGACAGCAGGTGCGCGAGCTCAACGATGGAGGTGGGCGGTGCCGTCTCGACCCCCGGTCCGGCCTCGCTGGCGATCGCCTCGGCGAGTTGACGCTCGCCCGGTCCCCATGCCACGCACACGGGCCGGCCGGCGCGGGCGAGAGCAGCCGCTAGCTGCGCCCAGCATCGCGGTGGCCAGGCCTTCCCCGGCCCCCCGGTGGCGGGGAGGACGACCGTCGAGCCGGCTGCCAGACGCGGTCCGTTTCCGGCTGCGAGCAGGAACCGTCCGTCCGGCGCCACGCCCAGCGCCGGAGTGACACCGAGTACCCCGGCAAACGAGAGGTTGATGTCGACGACGTGGGTCGCCCCCGGTAAGGGGCTCACGGTCTCGGTGTAGAACAGCCCCGCCGCCCGCTCTCTTCGGTGGCGCCGCTCGAGCCCAGCCCTCGTCGGGACCCCCGCTACCTTCGCCCAGATCGCCGACTTGACCAACCCCTGCGGGTCGAGCGCAACCTCGAACGAAAGCTCGCGGAGGCGTCTGGCGACGCTCGCCGCTTGCTGTCTGGTCGCGGCCGACAGATACTCCTTGCGCCAACAGCGGGTGGCAACGCTGATGGTGCCGGCCACTGCCCCGTGTGTTTCCACGAGCGGCAGGAAGTGACGCTCGACCAGCCAATGGATCTCGATTCCGGGGAGCTCGCGGGCGAGCAGCGAGGCGAGCGGCCAGGTGTGCACGATGTCGCCGAGGGCCGAGAGGCGGGTGAGGAGAACGCGCACGGCTGGATTCTACCCTCCCCGTCGCTTTGGACCCGCGGCGGGCGCGCAGTGGGGTGGAGTTGGCGGCGAGCCCGCGACCGCGTCGGTGGCTGTCCGTCGACTGGCGCTCAGGGGCAGCGGGGGGGAGAGGCGAAACGCCGGAGCACCTCGCCGATGAGGTCGGTGGTAGCGTGGTCCTTGGGGTCGCCGCAGATGACCGTACGGCCGCCCCACTGGCTCATGACGGCGCGCTCGGGAACGGTCTCTGGTGTGTAGTCGGTGCCTTTGGCGTGGAGGTGGGGACGGAGCTCGCGCAGGATGGCGGCTACGGTCGGCTCGTCGAAGAGCACGATCCAGTCGACGCACACGAGGTGGGAGAGCAGCTCGACTCGTTCGCCCTCGGGCACCACCGGCCGCGTCGGTCCCTTGAGCCCCCGTACGGAGCTGTCGGTGTTCACGGCCACGAACAGGACGTCGCCGTGGCGCCGGGCATCGGCGAGGTAGCGCACATGGCCGACGTGCAGCATGTCGAATGCGCCGTTGGCGAGGACGACCACGTGCCCTGCCGTTCGCGCCGCGGCCGCCAGCCGTGCGGCGTGCGCACGCGTCACCAGCTTGGCTCCCGGCTCAGTCATGGAGGAACGGCGCCGAGTCGATGGCTCGGTGGAGCTCGGCCGGGCTCGCGGTGGCGGTACCGAGCTTGGTGACGACGATGCCACCCGCGAGGTTGGCAAGGGTGGCCGCCTCGAGCGGTGAGGCGCCGGCGGCCATGGCGAGCGCGGAAGCGGCAAGCACGGTATCGCCGGCCCCGGTCACGTCCGCCACCTGATCTGAGCCGTAAACCGGTAGGTGGACGGCTGCCTGCCCTTCCGCCACCAGCGTCGAGCCCTGGCTGCCCCGAGTGGCGATGAGGAACCGGCAGCCCATGCTCCGTCGCAGCGCCTCCGCTGCGCTCGCCACGTCGTTGTCGGTGAGCAGCTCGCGGCCGGCGGCGGCGACGAGCTCCTCGAGGTTGGGTGTGGCGCCGTCAACGCCCACCAGGCTCGCGAGGGCAAACCGTGAGTCGACGATCATCGGTGCGCCGGCGGGCATGGCGGCGCGGAGGGCGGTGATCCCGGCCCGACCTACGGTACCGTAGCCGTAGTCCGACACGGCTGCGGCCGCGGCTTGGGCGCCGACCGTGGCGAGGGTGGCGAGGACGCGGCGCAGCCGGCGATCGTTGGCAGCGAGACGATCCTCGATGTCGTAGCGCGCCACCTGGTGTTTGAGCGACGAGGGGCCGCCGGCGACGACCCGGACCTTGGTGACGGTCCGAAACCCCGGCGCGATGAGGATCGAGCCCACGTCGATGCCACGCGCTCGCAGCGATGCCAGAAGCGCCTGCCCGGGCTCGTCGTCGCCGACCACACCCACGGGCAGCGGCGTTCCGCCCAGCGAGGCGATGTTGGCGAGGGCGTTGGCTCCTCCCCCGGGTAGATCCCGCTGACCCTCGAACCGTAGGATGATGACCGGCGCCTCGCGCGAGATCCGCTTCGGGGCTCCGAGGACGAAGCGATCGAGCACCAGATCACCGTAGAGCACCACCCGACAGCCGGAGAAGGCGTCGACGATGGCATGAAGACGCGACCGCTCGAGCACAGGAGGATTCTACAGGACCGAGGCGGGGATCAGCTCGGCGAAGGAGCCGACGAGTGCCTGCAGCTCCACCTCCAGCCACGCCACCGAAGCGGCGACCTCGTCCGGCAGCTTGACCACGTCTTTCGCGGTCGTGAGGACGATCGCGCCGGCGGCACGAGCGCTCGCCAGGATGCGCTTGAGCTCTCCCTCGCGGTATCTGTGATGGTCTGGAAACAGCTCCATATCGATCACCAGCACGTCGAGGTCGCCGACCGAGCTGACGAACGCCCGAGGGTTACCAAGTCCGGCCATGAGCACGGCCTTGCGCCCGCGCAGGCTCTCCGCCGGGGTGCGCTCGCCACCCAGGTGGACGGCACTGACCACGACCCGCGTCGCGATCATCGCGGCATCCGGTGCCCACGGGCCCAGCATCGCCAGGGCTGCGGCGGCCTGACTGCGGTCCTCGACGCGGTTGACGACGATGCCCGAAGCGTGTCGAAGAGCGGCCGGGGGTTCGCGGCGAGGAGCGCTGTGGGCCAGCGGGTCGTGGGCGTCGACGACGACGATGTCGGCATCGCGGCCGAGGCGCCAGTGCTGGAAACCGTCGTCGAGCAGCAAGTGAGTGGCGCCGGTCTCCCTCACGGCGGTGGCTGCGCCTCGAACCCGGTCGCGGTCGACCACGATCGGGACCCCAGGTAGCGCCCGGGCCAAAAGCGCGGGTTCGTCGCCGACTGCACGCCACGAGACCAGACCCGGCTCGGTGATGAGCTGCGGCGTCGTGCTCTCGCGGCGGTAGCCGCGGGTGAGGATTGCCGGGCGTTTCCCGGCGTCAACCAGAAACCGGGCCAAGGCAGCCACCAGCGGAGTCTTCCCGGTTCCGCCGCAGGCGATATTGCCGATCGAGATGACCGGGACCTCGGCCCGATGAACGCGCGTGAGCCCCCAGCGATACAACGGCCTGATGCAAGTGTTGACCAGCTCCAGGATGCCGCTCGCCCCGATGGCGAGCTGACGCAGGGCGCTCACTGCAGGAACCTCTCGAGAGCGGAAACGGTGCGAGCCGTTGCCCCGGCGTTGGCTTCGAGCAAGCTCCTCCCGGCCTCTCCAGCTCGGCGGGCGGCCGCGGGGTCGGCGAGCCATCGGTGGAGCGCGTCGGTCAGCTCGCTTTCACCGCGCACGACCTTGGCGGCGCCGACCTCGAAGAACCGCCGGAACACGGCCGCGAAGTTCTTGACGTGGGGCCCGGTGAGCACCGGCACCGCGAAGCGCGCCGGCTCGATGGGGTTGTGACCCCCGGTGGCGACGAGCGAGCCGCCGACGAACGCCACCTGGGCGAGCTCGTACAGTGAGGCCAGCTCGCCAACGGTGTCGAGGACCACCACCTCGCATCGCGAAGGTGCCGCCGCGAGGAGTGTCCGGCGCTCGGCAGAGAACCCCAACCTCGCCGCGATCTCGAGCACGGCGCCGGCGCGTTCGGGGTGGCGCGGGGCGAGCAGCAGGAAGGTATCCTCGCGGTTGGGTATCCGCTGCAAGGCGCGCAACACCGGCAGCTCCTCGCCTTCCATCGTGGAGCCGGCCACCACGACGTGGCGTTCCCCGGCCACTCGGCGCATCTCGGTCGCCACGCCGGGGGCGGTTTTGGGTGGACCGACATCGAACTTGAGGTTGCCCAGCACCTCGATTCGGTTGGCGGGCAGCCCGATCGCAGCCAGGCGTTCGGCATCGAGTGGCTCCTGGGCGAGGGCCAGCGTCACCGGCGCGAGCAGCGGCCGCAAGAGCGGGCGCAAGAGCCTGTAGCCGCGGAAGGAGCGGTCCGAGACACGAGCGTTGGCGAGCACCACTGGGATACCGCGCGCGGCGCAGCCGGCAAGCATCTCCGGCCAGAGCTCGGTCTCTACGAGGACGACCAGTCGGGGGTGGGCGGCGTCCAGCACCCGGTCGACCGGGCCCGGGAGGTCGAGGGGAAAGGGGACAACGACGTCAGCCTGCTGCTGGCCGGTGGCCAGCGAAAGGCCGGTGGCCGTCGTGGCCGAGAGGATGATGGCGGTCTCGGGATGGCGCCGTCGTAGCTCGGCGAGCAGCAGGCGAGCCACCGCCACCTCTCCGACCGACACGGCCTGCACCCAGACGCTATCTCCCGGCAGAGGCGGAAGCTGACGCCCCAGGCGCAACGCCAACGGGGGGCGCTTTTTCCCGTACCGGCGGTCGGCAGCGAGCAACCATGGCGTGGCGAGGGGAAGCGCTGCCATCATGACAGCCCGGTACAGCCAAAGGGCGGGGCGCGCCATGGCGGAGAGTGTACCAGCCTGTCCGCCCGGTCGAGAGGCGAGAGCATTTTGCTGCCCCCTCCCCAACGGTCGGGCTGCTCGCTTTCCGTCCCTTCCCCCGAAGAGGGCCTCGACCTGGACCCGGCCGCGGACGTGGTCGCGGGCGTGGGTACAGGCCGAGCCCCCGCACGCTGGGGCCGGAGACAGAAGGCAATCGGCCGGACAGCAAGGCTATAATCGACGCCCCAACGGCCCCGCGGCCGTGCCCGTATACGCTCTGGAGGTTGGAGTTGGGATGGGACTTTTGCGGCTGCTGCCGAGGCCGATGCTAGCACCCCCGCGCGAAGATCGCGAGCTTGCGGCGGCGGCTCGGGCCGGCGACGAGGCGGCTTTCGCCGAGCTCGTCCGGCGTCATCAAGCGGGGGTGCGGCGATGCGCCGCCCGTATCCTTTGCGACGACGAGGAGGGTCGGGACGTCGCCCAGGCGGCTTTCATCCGCGCCTGGGAGAACCTCGCCAAGTACGACCCGGCGTGGTCGTTCTCCACCTGGCTGTATCGCATCGCCTCCAACCTGGCGATCGACGTGCTGCGCTCGCGGGACAGCCGCGATCGCACCCACCAGATCCACCTCCGCCTCGTGGGTGAGTCGGAAACCCCGCGAGCTCCTGAGCACCTCGCCGAGGTCGAGGTCCAGCGGATCTTCGGTGAGCTGGCGGAATGCCTGACGCCGGCGCAGCGCTCGGCATTCGTTCTCCGCGAGGTCCAGGGGCTTTCCACCGCCGAGGTCGCCGAGGCCGTCGGATGCAGCGAGGCAACGGTACGAAACCATGTCTTCCAGGCTCGAGCGGTGTTGCGTCGGGAGCTCGCAGCCCGGTTTCCGGAGTACCTGCCGCGGGGAGGCGGGCGATGAGGATGTGCAGTGAGATTCTGGCGCTTCGCGAGCGCTTCATCGGGCTCGAGCTGGTGCCGGAGGTTGAGCGCGAGGTCCGCGAGCACCTCGGGACCTGCCTTGAGTGTCGCCAGGTGTTCGTCGCCGCCGAGCCCTCGCTTGCGGTGAGCTTGGCCCTGGCCGTTGCCCCCTTGGCCGAGGATGAGCGGTTCGTCACCGAGGTGCTCTCCGGCATCCGGCAGCGCCGTCTTGAGCGCCGCACCGGGGGCTGGCGCCGCTGGTGGGTAGGTGTGGCGGCAGCGGCGGTGCTGGCGATCGTGGGCTCTACGGCCACCTACTTGCGGCTTCGGGGTGGCTACGGGGCTCCCCCGACCGTCGTGGCGGAGAGCGCGCAGTCGGTGGAGCCGGCTCTGGTGGAGGTCGAAGGCGACGGTCTGCGGCTCTACCAGCTCACCGCCCGGGGCTCCGACGGCAAAGAGGTGCAGGTAGCGTTCGTCGTCGATCCGGGGCTGGAGCTGTAGGTGCGGCGAACGTTCCTCGTCGTGCTGCTGGCGGCTGGCGTATCGGTGGTTGACGCCTCCGAGCTCGAAGAGCGAGCGATCCAGCTCCGCCACCAGCCGGTGCGAGAGGCGGCAGCGGTGGTGGAGCCGATGCTCTCTCCCCAGGGCAGCGTGCTGATCCAACCGGGCACCAACAGCCTTACCGTGAGGGATCGCCCGGAGGTCGTCCGGCACGTCGTCGAGGTCCTGACGGCCTGGGACGTCGTACCACGCGATTACCGTCTACGCGTTCGGCTCATCCTCGCCTCGACCGCTGCTGCCATCAGACCCGGTCAGCAACCGGCAAAGCTCGAGGGGTTCGGGTCCGAGCTGACGGGGCTCTTCCGTTGGAGCGGCTTCGAGGAGATCGATTCGTTCGAGGTTCAGGCGCGGGAAGGAGCTTCGGTCGAGACCAAGCTGGGCCAGGGCTACACCGTTCGCTTCACGCTCCGGGCTTCCCCCAGCGAACCGGAGCGCGTCCAGCTTGCGCCCTGCGAGGTTCTGCGACTGGAAGGCCAGGAGCACGGTATCGGGGTGCAGCACCGGGTTCATCGGTCGAACGTGAGCCTGCGGCTCGGGCAGACGTTCATTCTCGTCACGGCACGCTCGGAAGAGGCCAAGAAGGCACTCGTGGTGGTCCTGGGGGCGGACCGGGAGACCGCCAAGTGAGCGAGTACGTCGTTCGTGTTGGTACCCCGGACGGTCTGGTGCTGCAGCAGCGGCATCGGGCCTCCAACCCCGAGGCGCTGCGCCGCGAGCTCGAGGGCAAGGGGCTGCATGTCTTCGTGCTGCAACCGGTTCGCTCGCGGCTCGGCCTACCGCGCTGGTGGCGACGGGAGCGCATCACCTCGCTCGAGTTCCTGGTCTTCAACCAGCAGTTCTCGACCCTGCTGCGCGCCGGCATCCCGGTGCTGCAGTCGCTCGAGCTGCTGCAGCGGTCGCAGACCAACCCGGTTTTCCGACAGGTGCTGCTGCGGGTGCTCGAGGACGTGCGGTCCGGAGTAGCGCTGTCCGAGTCGTTTGCGGCGCAGGGGGGGCTCTTCCCGCGTCTGTACTGCGCAACCCTGCTGGCGGGCGAGCAGTCGGGCGAGCTGGTGCCGGTGCTGGCGCGCTACACGCAGCACTCGCAGATGCTCGAGGCGGTGCGGCGCAAGGTGTCCTCCACGCTCACCTATCCGCTGGTTCTGGTGCTGCTGGCATTGGGGCTGATCGCCCTGCTGCTGACCTACGTGATCCCGCGTTTTGCCACGTTCTACCTCGGGTTTGCCTCGGAGCTGCCGCTGCCGACGCTGATCGTCCTCAACACCGCCAAGCTCCTCGAGCAGAACCTACCCTACATGGCCGGCGCGATGGTCATCGCGTACCCCTTCCTGCGTCGGTGGCTGCGCAGTGACCACGGCGCGCTCTTTCTCGACCGGCTCAAGCTGCGCCTGCTCTTCGTCGGCCCGATCCTGCACCTGTTCGCGCTCTCCCAGTTCACGCGGTCGCTCGGCACCCTCCTGTCGGGCGGCACGCCCCTCGTGCGAGCGCTCGAGGTCGCGAGCTCGACGGTCACCAACCGGGCCATCGGCGGCCCGCTGACCCGGGTGGCCCCGCGGGTGAGGGAGGGGCAGGCACTATGGTCGTCCTTGGACGCGACTGGGCTCTTTCCCGAGCTGACCATCGCCATGGTTCAGGTCGGCGAGGCGACCGGCGCCCTCGAGGAGATGCTGGCCAACGTATCCCAGTTTTATGACGAGACGATCGAGGTCAAGCTCGCCCGTGTGGTGAGCCTCATCGAGCCGGCGGTGCTCGTGGTCATGGGCGGCGTGGTGTCGGCGCTGCTGCTGTCGGTGTACTACCCGATGTTCACGATGATGCAGCGCGCCCAGTGAGGAGATGATGTCGGAAGACCTCAACACCTTTGCTCAGCGGTACCTGAGAGGCCCGGGTCGCGGCGATGAGGAGCGGCAGAGTGCGGTGGCGCTGGCCGAGCGTCTGCGGCTCCCGTTCGATGACCTCTCCGACTTCCGGGGCGAGCCGGAGCTCTTTCGCCAGATCCCGGTCGAGCTCATGCTGCGCTACCAGTTCGTGCCGCTCGAACGTCAGGGAGACGTGGTGGTGGTGGTGATGGCTGACCCCTCGGACATCTCCGCCCTCGACGAGCTGGAGCTGGCGATCGGCGCCCCGATCGAGGTACGGGTCGGACTGCCGGCTCGTATTTCCGAGATCCTCGAAAAATCGGACTCGACGCAGCGCGTGCTCGATGAGGCTACGGAGGACTTCCGCATCCAACTGGTGCAGGAGCGTGAGAACGGTGAGGAAGCGCTCTCCATCGAGTCGATCACTGCCGACACCTCGCCGGTCATCAAGCTGGTCGACACCATCGTCTTCAACGCCATTCAACGGCGGGCCTCCGATATCCACATCGAGACGCGCGATACCGAGGTGATCGTCAAGTACCGCATCGACGGCGTGCTCTACCAGGCCATGGAGCCGATCGACAAGCGCTACCACGCAACCATCATCTCGCGCGTCAAGGTTATGTCGGAGCTCGACATCGCCGAAAAGCGCATTCCTCAGGACGGGCGTTTCAAGCTGCGGATGAAGGGGCGTACCATCGACTTCCGGGTCTCGGTGATGCCCACCACCCACGGCGAGGACGTGGTCATCCGCATCCTCGACAAGGAGTCGGCGAACAAGGAGTTCCGCACGCTGAACCTGGAGGTCCTGGGGTTTGACGAGGACACCAAGCGCAAGCTGCGGAAGTTCATCCGTGAGCCGTACGGGATGGTGCTGGTCACCGGGCCGACGGGATCGGGCAAGACGACGACGCTGTATGCCTGCCTGTCGGAGATCGTGAGCGTCGAGGACAAGATCGTCACCATCGAGGACCCGGTGGAGTACCAGCTCCCGGGGATCACCCAGATTCCGGTCAACGAGAAAAAGGGCCTCACGTTCGCTCGCGGCCTGCGGTCGATTCTGCGTCACGACCCGGACAAGATCATGGTCGGTGAGATCCGCGACGAGGAGACAGCGCAGATCGCGGTGCAATCGGCGCTCACCGGCCACCTCGTGTTCACTACCGTGCACGCCAACAACGTGGTCGACGTGCTCGGCCGTTTCCTCAACATGAACGTGGATCTTTATAACTTCGTCTCGGCCCTCAACTGCGTGCTTGCACAGCGCCTGGTGCGGCGAATCTGTCCGCACTGCCGGCGTGAGGCGAGGGTCACCGATCAGCTCCTCGACGAGTCGGGGCTGACCCGCGATCAGGTCCTGGGCGTCACCTTCTTCGAGGGTGCAGGGTGCATCGAGTGCAACGGCACCGGGTTTCTGGGCCGGTGCGCGATCTCCGAGCTCATGGATCTATCCGACAACATCCGCGTCCTCATCTTGGACAAGCGACCAGCCGCCGAGATCAAGCGCGAGGCCAAGGCCGAGGGCATGAAGTTCCTCCGTGAGTCGGCACTGGAGAAGGTCTTTGCCGGTGTGACCACGCTCAAGGAAGTCAACAAGGTGACCTTCGTCGAATGAAGCTCCCACGGTTTCTCACCACCCCTCTCCCGCCCAGCGTTCTCTCACTGGCGGACGACCAGATCGTCCTGGCGTCGCTGTCGCGCCGCCGCGACGCGCTCATGCGTGTGGATGCCGTGCCGCTCGAAGGGGAGTGCTTCCAACAGGGGCCGGTGGGGCTGCTGCAGGTTGACCGTGCACTGCTGGCTGCCGCCCTCGGCCGTCTCGCGCAGAACGTCGGCAAGCTTCCCAGCCGCGGTACGGCGCTTCTTCCTACGGCGTGGACCAGAAGCGTGCAGGTTGACGTGGGCGGGCTGCCGCGCCATCGCCAGGAGGCGGAGGATGTGATCCGCTGGCGGCTCAAGAAGCTCCTGCCGTGCCGGCCGGAAGAGGTGCGGCTGGACTTCCTGCCGGCGCGCGACGAGGGACAGGTCCTCGTGACGCTGGCGCTCGACCGGCCGCTTTCGGTGATCGAGGAGACGTTGGCAGCAGCTGGGATGTGGGTCGGCCGCCTCGAGACCACCGCGTTGGCCGTCGCCAACCTCGTACCGGCGATCGGCGGGCCGTATCTGGTGGTGGCCGCCGAACCTCGATCGCTGGGGTTCGTGGCCGTGGTGGGTGGGGTGATTGCCCTGCTGCGTCAAAAAGGGCTGCCTGGTGACCCGTCCCGGGCCGCCGACTTCGTGACCCGCGAGGTGGAGCACTCGCTCAATCGGCTCACAGGCGCCGTCGAGGCGGAGGCCGGCATCGAGATGTGGGTGGTGGCGTTCGACGAGGAGCTGGCGCTCGAGGTCGAGGCCAGTGTGGCCAATCGGCCTCAGGTCACCGTGCGCCGCCTGGTCGTGAGCGCTGAGCGGGTTCCGGTGGGCACCACGCTACCCGGGGCGCTTTTGGGTGCGCTGCTCGCCTGTGGCGCCGGCAGGGAGGTGTGATGCGGCGCCCCAACCTTGCCCGCGAGCGCTTCGAGAACAGCCGGCCGGTGTGGGTGGTGGGAGCGGTGTTGGCGGTCGTGGCGGTAACGCTCAGCCTCATGTCGGTCAGCGAGCTGCTCGGTGCACGGGGGGTCGAGCAGGATCAGCTCGAGCAGGTGCATAGACTGCGCGCCGAGCGGGACCGGCTCGCTCGTGAGGTGGCGACGACGGATCGTGAGCTCGCAGCCGTTGGGTGGCGCAAGCTGCAAGCGGAAGCCGAGGCGTTCCGGGAGGTGGTGGCGCGACGCCAGCTATCGTGGAGCACGATGCTCGGCGATCTCGAGCGGACGATCCCGTGGGACGTCCGTCTCGTCAGCGTGAGCCCTCAGGTCCAGAAGGACGGGTCGCTGCGCTTGGTGCTGAGCTGTGTCGCGATCTCGCGCGAGGCGTGGCTGAGGCTGCTGGCGGCGCTGTTCGCGGATCCCTCCTTTTCGGATCCTGTGCCTGCCAACGAGGTTGCTCCGGCAAGCTCGGGAGGGCAGGGATACCAAGTCGGCCTGTCGGTCACGTACTGGCCGGGAGGCCGGCCATGAGCCGGCCGGCCACGTGGCTTCGCCATTGCTGGGTGTGGCTGGTGCCGGCTCTGCTTCTGGCTGCCAACCTGGCCTGGGTGTTCGGTTTCCGTTCGAGCGTGCTGGAGAGACGCTCGCTTCTGGCGGCCCAGTCGGAGCAGCTCCAGTCGGAGGTCGCGCGGCTGGAAGGTAGCGCGCGCCAGCTCGGGGGAACGCGTGACGAGCTCGTGAAGCTGCGCGAGAACCTGAGCGTGCTGCGGCGTGACCAGCTCTCCGGTATGAAGGAACGGCTCGTCCCCTTCCTGCAGGAAGTGCTGCGGCTGGCCCAGGAGAGCGGGCTCACCGTCGAGAGCATCGCCTACTCCTACAAGCTGGAGGACAAGACCGGGCTCGTCTACTTCACCGCCTCATACGCCGTGAAGGGGTCGTACGAGCAGATCCGACGATGCGTCTTCCTGCTGGAGAGCTCGCCGCAGTTCATCGTCCTGGAGGGGCTGGGGCTTACCGGCGACTCGTCGGCGGCGAGCCTGGACGTTTCGGTGAGGCTGACGATGGGGACCTACTTCTCGGCGGTGGACGAGAAGCTGGTGCGGGAGCTGGGTGTCGAGGAGGTGCCGGGTGGCGGCCAGGACTGATCCGCGGCGGCTCGTGCTGCTGCTGGTCTTGCTCGCAGCGGCTTTGGTCTTCGCCCTCCTCCGTTGGCGCCCGGCGTTCCTCGCTGGCGCCGCATCCGGCGGCGCGCTCCCACCGGCGCGAAGCTACACGGTACCGATTCTCGGCTGGAGCCCAACCGAAGGGGGAGCGCGGCCGACCCCCGGAGGCGGACGAAACCTCTTCACCTACGGCCCACCTCCGACGCCGACTCCGGATCGCCGCCCAACCCCGACCCCGCTGCCAACCCGTCCGCCTCAGCCGGTCGTGGCGAGACCGACATCGACCCCCGGGCCACCCCCCCCGCCGCCGTTCACGTTGACGTTCATCGGCTGGTTGGGTCCGGACCGTCTCCCGGTGGCGATCTTCCGCGACGGTGAGGAGATCGTGGCAGCAGCGCCGGGCGACACGCTGAAGGGGAAGTTCATCATCCGCGAAGTCAAGGCAACGGGCGTGACGGTGGGGTTCGTAGGGTTCGCTGACACCGTCAAGACCGAGGTTCCACTGGCGAGGTGAGTGTGAGCACGAGGCATCGAAGCACGACGGCCGTACTGGTGGCGGTGGCCTTGGTGGTGGCGGGGTGCGGGACGTACTCGACCACGCGTCGGGCCGAGGAGGCCGTGCGGGTGGAGAACTGGGACGCGGCCGTGTACCACTACCTGGAGGCGCTGGCCAAAAAGCCCGACGATCTACGCCTGAGAATGTCGCTACAAAGGGCGCGCCAGCGCGCCGGCGAGGCCCACTTTCGCAAGGGGTTGGCGTTTCGGGAGGTAGGCGACATGCAGCGGGCGGTCACCGAGCTGCAGCTTGCGGTTCAGCTCGATCCCACCCACCAGTACGCCGAGGTGGAGCTCGCCAAGGCAAGGAAAGACCTCGAGGTGCTCGCCCAGGAGGGAGGCGCCTCCAAGCTCGAGCAGATGAAGAAGGCAGCGGCGGAGATGAAGGTCAAGCCGCCGATCCTCAACCCCGCGTCCGACGAGCCGATCAGCCTTTCGTTCCCCAACCAAACCAACGTCAAGGACATCTACAAGGCGATCGGCCAGGCGTTCGGCATCAACATCCTGTTCGACGGCAAGCTCAAGGACAACAAGATCACCATCGAGCTCAAAGATGTGACAGCCAAGCAGGCACTCGAGACCGTCATGCAGGCGGCGACCCATTTCTACAAGGTGCTCGACGACAAGAGCGTGATGATCGTCGAGGACACGCCGCAAAACCGCCGCGACTACGAGGACCTGGTGGTCAAGACGTTTTTTCTCTCCAACGGCGACGTGAAGGATGTCAACAACATGCTGCGGGCGCTCATCGACGCCCGCCGTCTGGCGGTCAACGAGCGCCTCAACTCCATCGTCATCCGTGACACCGCCGACAAGGTGGCGATCGCCGAGCGGCTGATCAACGCCAACGACAAAGCCAAGGCCGAGGTGCTGGTCGACGTCGAGCTCATCCAGCTCGACTCCAACACCGCCCGCAAGCTGGGGGTGGCGATCGCCGCGCCGACCTCCGACGGCTATCCGATCACCTTCGATCCGTCGTCCATCACCGGCAAGAAGGACGACTTCCGGATCCCCCTCGGGAGGCTCGGTGACATCACCCGCAGCATGTGGGGGGTCACCATGCCGTCGGTGACCCTGCAGCTCGTCAAGTCCTCGGGCGAGGCCGAGACGCTGGCTCAGCCGCAGCTCCGCATCACCGAGGGCGAGAAGGGCAACCTCGTCATCGGTGACCGCGTGCCGATCCCCACCACGACCTTCAACACGACCCAGACGCAGGGTGGTAACATCGTGCCCATCACCGCGTTCCAGTACCAGGACGTGGGCATCAAGATCGACCTCGAGCCGCGCGTGCACCACAACAACGAGATCACGATGAAGCTCAAGGTCGAGGTCTCCGAGTTGGGTGACAAGGTCGACGTGGGCGGCGGCAACATGCAGCCGAAGATCGGCACCCGCAGCATCGACTCGGTGATCCGGCTCAAGGACGGCGAGACCTCGATGCTGGCCGGCCTGCTCAAGTACCGCAAGGGCACCTCGCGCTCGGGCGTGCCGTTTCTGGCCGACTTGCCGATTATCGGGGCGCTGTTCCGAGGCAATACCGCGGATCTCACCCAGACCGAGCTGGTGCTGACGATCACGCCGCACATCATCCGCAACCCCAACATCACCGAGGAGGACCTGGCCCCGGTGTGGGTGGGTACCGAGAACCGCATCACGGTCTTCGGCAACTCGCCACGCATCCGCTCGGGCGTCGAGGGCGGGCCGTTTGGAGACGCCGGCTCGGTCTCGGAGCCGATGGAGGACCCGGCCACGCGCCAGAAAGCGCCAGAGGGTGAGCGCGAGTACCGGCGGCCGCGGCTCGCCCTTCCTCCCACCGAGGGAGAGCGGACGGAGCGCCCGCCGGTGGGTATCCACCCCGGTTCGAGGAGCGACCGGCCCGAGGACGAAGCGCGGCAGCAACGGCCCGAGCCGTCGTCCCTGACCCTCCAGGCGGCGGAGGCCGCCCTCTCCCGGATCTCGTTCTACCCGGCCCGCTGCCCGGTGGTGGTGGGCTCGGATGGCGTCCTCACGATCGTTCTCGACCCGGGAGCCGAAGGCGTCCCTTCCCCCCTGCACTTCGCGTACGACCCGGCCCACCTCGAGGTGGTGCGGGTCGAGGGCGGCGACGTGGCCGGCGACGGTCGGAACCTGCGGGTCCAGCCGACCCACACGCCAGCCCTGGGATGGATCACCGCCAGCTGGAGCGGAGTGGCGCGCGGCAGCGGCACCTTGCTCCGGATCACCGTGCGCCCCCGGCAGGCGGGTGAGCTGCCGTTGGTTTTCGCCGGGCCGGTGGGGACGGTGACCGGCTCGGGGGCCACGATCGTGGCCGTTCCCTCCTCAGCCGTGGCGACGGAGGTCCGGGCGCCGTGAGGCAGCAGCGCGGCTTCACCCTGGCTGAGCTGGTGATGGTCGTGGCGCTGCTCGCGATCCTGGCCGCGGTCGCCCTGCCGACGGCCAAGTTCACCATCAAGCGGCAGCGCGAGGTCGAGCTGCGGCTGGCGTTGCGCCAGATGCGCAACGCCATCGACGAGCACAAGCGCTTGGCTGACCAGGGGATGATCCAGGTCGAGCTGGGGACCGAAGGCTATCCCAAAGAGCTGGAGGTGCTGGTCGAGGGTGTCGACGTGGTCGGTCAAACGATCAAGAAGAAGTTCTTGCGGCGCATTCCGATCGATCCCATGACCGGCGAGGCAGAATGGGGCATGCGCTCGTACCAGGACGAGGCGGACTCCCGCACCTGGGGCAGGCAGAACGTCTACGACGTGTACTCGCTCTCGGGGGCTACCGCTCTCGATGGCACCAAGTACAAGGACTGGTGATGAGAAGACTGCGGACGGGAGAGTGGATTCGGAGATCTGGAAGAGGGTCGGCCCGGTTGGAGCTGCGCGCTCAACCCGGGTGGTCCGTTGCGGAGGGGTTGATGGCAGGTACCGCTGCAAAGCCTCCCGGTCCGCCGGAAACCGGGTCCGCGCAGCGCTCGCCTGGGTTCGATGCTTCCTGTCCCATGGGTGGGAGGAAAGGGGAGCGAGGGTTCACGCTCATTGAGCTCATCATCGTCGTGACCATCATCGGCATCCTGGCCACCATCGCCGTGCCGGCGATGCGTACCGCACCCGTCCGGGCCAAGGAAGCAGCGCTCAAGGAGGACCTCTTCACGCTGCGGTCGTGCATCGACCAGTTCCACGGTGACCGGGCGCGCTACCCGAGCTCGCTCGAGGAGCTGGTCAGCTTGGGTTATCTGCGCAGGCTCCCGGTCGATCCGTTCACCGGCAGCGCCGACTCGTGGGACCCCCTGTTCGAGCAGGCGACCGAAGAGTCCGACGAGCGTGACCAGGAGCAGCCGCCGGGAATCATCGACGTGAGGTCGGGCTCGGACGCCACGGCGCTCGATGGATCCCGCTACGCCGACTGGTGAAGCCCGTGCAGGGGGGGTCTCGGGGCCGCGACGCCCTCGCTCGGTTCTCACCTCGGCCGCGGGCTGCGGACCCTGGGTGGCGGGCCCCGGAGTACCGGCCGCGGATCGTCCGCCGAAAGCGGTCCCAGGGCTTCACCCTGGCCGCGGTCATCGTCATCCTGGCGGTGATGGCCATCGGGCTCACCGTGGCGATCCAGAGCGTCACCTTTCAGAAGCGGCGAGAGAATGAGGAGGAGCTGATCTTCCGCGGCCAGCAGTTCGTCGAGGCGATCCGTCTCTTCCGGGCTCGCAACGGCCGTTTCCCGCTGAGCCTCGAGGAGCTCTACAAGGCCAAGCCACGCGTCATCCGTAAGCAGTGGAAGGATCCCTTCACCGGCAAGTCCGACTGGCAACCCCTCTTTTTCGGCCAGGACGGGCAGGCAGTCACCCCACCTGGGCCAGACGCTACGCGAAGGCCCACGCCCCAGCCCACGCCGCAAGCGACGCCCGGCTTCGGTGCGCCCGGTCAGCCGCAGGGCGGCCCGATCGTGGGCGTCACCTCACGCTCGTGCGAGGAGTCGATTCGCATCCTCGACGGACGCACTCGCTACTGCGACTGGAAGTTCATCTTCGACCCCAACAAGCAGGCCGGGCCCAAGCCTCCGGTCCCCTCGGTCGTGCCCACCGGGAAGCGTTGACCGACGTGGCGGACCTCTCACCCCCACCTCCCGTTCGGGTGGGGGACGGAGTCGCCCGGCGCTGGTATCCTGCGCGCTCTATGACGGGAGCTCCTGTCATCCTGCACGAAACGGTACCCGGAGCCACCGCGGCGCTCGGCGTGTGGGTACGGAGCGGCTCGGCCGACGAGCCGGCGGATCTGGCGGGTGTCACGCACCTGCTGGAGCACCTTCTGTTGCGACGATGCGGTCAGCGCACCCCTGAGGCCATTGCCGAGCTGACCGACTCGCTCGGTGGCTCGGTGGACGCGTTCACGACGCGGGAGGTCTGCGCCGTGACCGCGCACGTCCCAGCGGAGCGCCTCGAGGAGGCGGCGGAGCTGGTGCTGGAGGCGGTATCGCAGCCCGTGGTGCGGGCCGATGAGCTCGAGCTCGAGCGCTCGGTGGTCGGCGCCGAGTTCGACCTGGTTCAGGATTCGCCCGCCGAGGTCGTGGCCGAGCTGGCGCTGCAGGCGTGCTGGGCGGATCACCCCTTGGCCCGGCCGGTGCTGGGTCGTCGCGAGGTCGTAGAACGCCTGACGGTGTCCGACCTGGTGCGGTTTCACCGTGCTCGCTTCGGGTCTGGCAACCAGCTGCTGGTGGTGGTGGCGCCGCCTGGCGTACCGCTGCCGCAGGCGCTCACGGAAGCGGGGGCGCGCGGCCTGAAGGCCGGACGCGTCACCCACCTCCCACCGGCTTGGCGTCCAGGGGTGCTGGCCGAAGAGCGCGACGGGATCGAGCAGATGTACGCCAACCTCGTGCTCCCCGGGCTACCCGCTGACCACCCGGAGATCTACACGCTGGGTGTGCTGCACCAGCTGCTCGGGGGTGGAGCCTCGAGCCGGCTGTTTCGCGAGATGCGCGATCGCCTGGGGCTCGTGTACGAGATCTCGACCGCGGTCTACGCGGCGGCTCCGGCAGGTGTGCTGGAGATCATGTTCTCGGCCCCGACCCGCCAGGCGGCCGCCTGCTGGGAGGTGCTCTTGGGTGTCTTGGCCGCGGTGGGCGCCGGGGCGGTGACCGAGCGCGAGGTCGAGCTCGCCAAGCAGGCACTGCTGGCCGGCGTGGTGCTCGGTGCCGAGGGAGCCGAGGCGCTGATGGAGGCACATGCCGGGGAGTGGCTGGCCCGGCATCGCCGGTTCGACGCCGCCGGGGTGTGCCGTGAGCTGGAGGCGATCACTCCGGAGCGGGTGCGGGTGTTGGCAGGTGAGACGGTCCGACTGGAGAACCTGGCCGGGGCGGTGTGCGGACCGCGGGGTGGGGTGGTCCTCCCCGAGGACGTGCGGAGGCTCGTTTGACCGGCCCTCTCGTGCTCGTGCAGCGGCTATCGCATGCCGCACAGCTGCCGTTGCCACGATACCTCTCGGTGGGGGCAGCCGGCGCCGACGTCGTGGCAGCCGTAGACACACCCCTGACGCTCGCGCCCGGCGAGCGGGCGGCGGTGCCGACCGGGCTCGTCCTGGCGATTCCGGAGGGTTTCGAGGTCCAGATCCGGCCCCGCTCGGGCCTGGCGCTGAGGTGGGGAGTCACGCTCGCCAACGCGCCCGGTACCATCGACTCCGATTACCGAGGCGAGGTCAAGGTGCTGCTGGCCAACATGGGGAGTGAGCCGTTCGTGGTGAGGCGCGGGGACCGCATCGCCCAGCTCGTGGTGGCGCCTGTGGAGCAGGCCCAGTTCGTCGAGGTGGAGGTGGTGCCTCCGAGCCCGCGCGGTGCCGGCGGCTTCGGGTCCACCGGAGTGTGACTGGTACACTGGCGGCGCCGCTGGCTGCGGCTCGAAAGAGGTGGGTGTGCGGCGACACGAGGTTCGATCGGAGGCTGGCCGAGGCTGTTTTCTACCGAAGGGAGCGGCCTAGGGTGCGCATCGTCGTCCTCGCCTCGGGCTCGCGCGGCAACGCCGTGGTGGTGGAGGCCAACGGCACCCGGGTGCTGGTGGACTGCGGCCTCTCGTACCGGCAGTTGCGGACCCGGATGGCGCCCCACGGGCTCGGGCCCGCCGACATCGAGGCGGTGCTCCTCTCCCACGAGCACATCGATCACGTGCGTGGACTCGAGGCTTTCCACAAGCAGCACCGGCTCCCTGTCGTGGGCAGCGAGGGCACCCGCAAAGCGCTCGCTGGCCGGGTCGCGGTCGAGCCGCTGCTGCGCTCGGGGCAACCGCTGACCCAGCATGGCCTCGAGGTGCTGCCGGTGGCGACCAGCCACGATGCCGCCGAGCCGATCGGTTTCGTGTTCACCCATCGAGGACGGCGGCTCGGACTGGTCACCGACACCGGCACGATGACCGCGCCGCTCGTCGAATGCCTTGCCGGGTGCACCGCGCTGCTGCTCGAGGCCAACCATGACCTCGACATGCTGCGCCTCGGCCCGTACCCGTGGCCCCTCAAGCAGCGCATCCGCTCGCGCACCGGACACCTGTCCAACAGCCAGACACGCGACGCGCTCGAGCAGCTCGTCGGGCCGGAGCTCCAGCTGGTGGTGGCGATGCACCTCTCGCAGGAGAACAACACCCCCGATCTGGTGCGCGCGGAGCTCGGGCGGGTGCTGGCCGGCAGCGCTGTCCGTTGCCAGGTCTCCAGCCAGGATCATTCTCTCGTCGTCGATCTCCCGGCCCCCGCACAGGCTGTCGGCAGGGAGGGGGCTCTCGACTCTCGACTCTCAACTCCCGACCGGCCGGGTGGGGGTCCTCACCCAGGGCCCCGGACCCCGGACTGGGGGTAGGGGCGCACGGAGGCAACATGCAGGTAGAAGTCCGCGTAAAGCTCAAGGAAGCAGTGCTTGACCCGCAGGGTGAGGCGATCCGACGGGTGCTTTCGAGCCTCGGCTTCGAGGAAGTGACGCAGGTCCGGGTCGGCAAGCTCGTGCTGCTCGAAGTCGAGGGCGACGACTGCGAGCGCGTCCGGGCTCGAGCCGACGAGGCCGCGCGCGAGCTGCTGGCCAACCCGGTCATCGAGGACTACGAGGTTCGGCTGCCATGACCGACGGCGGGCGACGTCCACGCGTGGCGGTGGTCATCTTCCCCGGCTCCAACTGCGACCGTGACGCCCTGGCAGCGGTCGAGGCCGTGGGTGGCGAAGCGGTGCCGGTGTGGCATCAGTCGAGAGATCTGCAGCGGTGCGGTGCCGTGCTCCTGCCCGGCGGGTACTCCTACGGAAACTACCTGCGGGCCGGGGCGATGGCCGCTCACTCGCCGGTGATGAAGGCCGTGCGCCGGCATGCCGACCAGGGTGGCGCGGTGCTGGGAATCTGCAACGGGTTCCAGATCCTGCTCGAGATCGGGTTGCTTCCCGGCGCCATGCTGATGAACCGCTCCCTGCGGTTCATCTGCCGCGACGTGCACGTGCGGGTCGAACGGACCGACTTGCCGCTGCTGCGCACCCTCCAGCCGGGGCAGGTGCTTCGCCTGCCCATCGCCCACAAGGAAGGCAACTGGTTCGCCGAGCCGGCGGTAGTCCGCGAGGTCGAGCAGCAGGGGGCGGTGGCGTTGCGGTACTGTGATCCGAGCGGGCAGGTGCGGGCCGATGCGAACCCCAACGGGTCGCTCCAAAACGTCGCCGGGCTCGTCAGCCGCGAGGGCACGGTGCTGGGCATGATGCCGCACCCCGAGCGGCGGATTTCCCGCCTGCTCGGTGGCGAGGACGGGTGGGCGTTGATGCGCGCCCTGGTGGAGGCAGCATGAGGTGGGACGCCGAGGCCAACCTCGAGCTCGCGCGCGAGCACGGGCTCCACCCGCAAGAGTGGGAACGGCTCCTGGCCGCGCTCGGGCGCACCCCCAACCTGGTCGAGCTGGGGATCTTCTCGGCGCTGTGGTCGGAGCACTGCTCGTACAAATCGTCCCGGGCACATCTGCGCAAGCTGCCGGCACAGGGCCCACGAGTCATCCAGGGTCCCGGTGAGAACGCCGGGGTGGTCGCCGTTGGTCAGGGGTGGGTAGCGGTTTTCAAGATGGAGTCGCATAACCACCCGTCGTTCATCGAGCCGTACCAGGGAGCAGCCACCGGTGTCGGTGGGATCCTGCGCGATGTCTTCACGATGGGCGCCCGCCCGATCATGGCGCTCGACTCGCTGCGTTTCGGGGACCCTGACGCGCCGCGCATGCGGTACCTCGTGGACGGGGTGGTGCGCGGCATCTCCGACTACGGGAACTGCGTCGGGGTGCCGACGGTCGGCGGGGAGGTGGATTTCCACCCGTCGTACAACGGCAACATCCTGGTCAACGCCATGGTGGTCGGGGTGGCGCGCGAGGACGGCATCTTCTACGGGCGTGCGTCGGGTCCCGGCAACCACGTCGTCTACATGGGCTCCAAGACCGGCCGCGACGGCATCCACGGCGCCACCATGGCCTCCGACGCGTTCGACGAGGCGGCGGCCGCCAAGCGACCCACCGTGCAGGTGGGGGACCCGCTCACCGAGAAGCTGCTGATCGAGTGCTGCCTCGAGCTCATGTCGCGCGGCCTCGTGGTCGGGATCCAGGACATGGGTGCGGCTGGCCTGACCTCCTCCTCGTTCGAGATGGCTTCACGTGCCGGTTGCGGGCTCGTGCTCGACCTCGACGCGGTGCCGGTGCGGGAGCATGGGATGACACCGTACGAGCTCATGCTCTCGGAGTCCCAGGAGCGCATGCTGCTCATCGTTACCCCCGGCAACGTTATGAGCGTCATCAACCTCTGCAAGCGGTGGGGGCTCGACGCCACCGACATCGGGCGCGTCATCGGAGAGCCGGTGGTGCGCGCCACCTTCCGTGGTGGGCCAGCGTTCGAGCTGCCGATCGCCCCGTTGGTCGACGACGCACCGCGCTATGAGCGACCGTTCCGGCGGCCGGAGCCGGCCGCCCCGGCGACACTGCCGGCGCTGCGCGATCGGGACTGGGGGACGGAGCTCAAGACGCTGCTCGCCGCACCCCAGCTCGTCTCGGCGCGCCGGATCTGGCAGCAGTACGACCAGTCGGTGGGTGCTGCGACCGTGGTGGGCCCGGGTGCCGACGCGGCCCTGGTGCTCATCCCCGGTACGCGCATCGGCCTCGCCGCCACCACCGATTGCAACTCGTTCGCCTGTGGGCTCGATCCGTACTGCGGCGCCGCCCAGGCGGTGGCGGAGGCGGTGCGCAACCTGGCGTGCGTGGGCGCCGAGCCGGTGGGAGTGACCGACTGCCTCAACTTCGGCTCGCCCGAAAACCCCACCGTCATGGGCCAGTTCGTGGCCGCCATCGAGGGGGTGGCCGAGACGTGCCGGGTGCTGGAGATACCGGTGGTGTCCGGCAACGTCTCGTTCTACAACCAGACCTCAGGACAGAGCATCCTGCCGACACCGGCGATCGGCATGGTCGGGGTGGTCGCCGAGGTGAGGCACGTGCCGCGCGGGAGCTGGGAGCTGGGTGAGGCGCTCTACGTCCTCGGACCGCTCGAAGGCGAGCTGGGCGGAAGCCGCTACCTGCAGATCATCTTGGGTCTCGAGGCGGGTCCGGTGCCGGCGGTCGATCACGTGGCGGAGCGGCGGCGCAGCCGGGTTGTGGCCGAGCTGGTTCGGCTCGGTGTGGTGGCGGCCACCGACATCTCCGACGGCGGGCTGGTCACGGCCTTGGTGCGCATGGGCTCCCCGGACTGCGGCGCCGACCTGACGATCCCGTGGGACTCCTTGGTGGCGCGCGTGCTGTTCGGTGAGTGGTTGGGGCGTTTTCTGCTCGCGGTGCAGCCGGCCTGCGAGCCGGCGCTGGTGCAAGCGTGCGAGGGGATGGAGCTGGCCCGGCTGGGGACGGTGGGCGGTGACCGCCTCGTGGTCCGGGCCGGGAAGCGAATCGTGCTCTCCGAGAGCATGGCTGAGCTCTGTGGCCTGCCCGAGCGGCAGCTCGAGTGGATGGAAGGGGTCCAAGGGTGAGCAGCTCATCGGTGGCGCGGTGGCGAAAGCTCGGGGACCCGTCCGACCGAGACGACCGCTTCCACGACGAGTGCGGCGTCTGCGCGGTCTGGGGCCACGCCGACGCGGCCAACCTGGTCTATCTCGGCCTGTATGCGCTCCAGCACCGCGGCCAGGAGTCGGCCGGGATCGCCTCGTTCGACGGCGACGAGCTGCGCCACCACAAGGCCATGGGCTACGTCGCCGACATCTTCGACCGCGAGACCTTGCGACGGCTGCCGGGGCTCGTCGCGGTGGGCCACGTGCGCTACTCGACCGCCGGCGACTCCTCGCTCGTCAATGCTCAACCGGTGTTCGCCAACACCCACCGCGGGCGGCTGGCCGTGGCCCACAACGGCAACCTCGTGAACGCACAGCAGCTACGTCGGCGGCTCGAGCGGGACGGGGCGATCTTCCAGTCCTCCTCGGACAGCGAGGTGTTCCTGCACCTGCTGGCTCGTTCCCGCGCGGCCAGGTTCGAGGATGCGCTGCTGGAGGCGCTCGATGCCGGGCGAGGCGCCTACTCCATGGTGGTCATGGTGGACGGGCGCCTGTTCGCAGCCCGCGACCCCCACGGCTTCCGCCCGCTGGTGCTCGGCAGGCTGGGCGAGTCGTGGATCGTGGCGTCCGAGACCTGCGCGTTCGACCTCATCGAGGCCCGGGAGGTGCGGGAGGTCGGACCCGGGGAGGTGGTGGAGTTGTGGGGCGAGGAGCCGTGGGTCATTCGCCCGGCCTCGCCGGGACCGTTCTCCCACTGTGTGTTCGAGCACATCTACTTCGCCCGCCCCGACTCGCGGGTGTTCGGGGAGGACGTACAGGCGGTGCGGCTGGAGCTCGGGCGGCAGCTCGCGCGGGAAAGGCCGGTGCCGGCCGACGTCGTGGTCGGGGTGCCGGACTCGGGGATCCCGGCGGCGCTCGGTTACGCCCACGCCTCGGGGGTTCCGTTCGCCCTCGGCATGGTGCGCAACCACTACGTGGGGCGGACGTTTATCGAGCCCCGGCAGTCGATCCGCCATTTCGGGGTGAAGATCAAGCTCAACGCGGTGCGCAGCGTGGTCGCCGGTCGGCGGGTGGTGCTCGTCGATGATTCGATCGTGCGCGGCACCACCTCGCGCAAGATCGTGACCATGCTACGGCACGCCGGTGCTACCGAGGTGCACTTGCGGATCTCCTCGCCGCCCACCATCGGGCCGTGCTTTTACGGGATCGACACCCCGGAGCGGCGCGAGCTCATCGCCTCGAGCCAAAGCGTCGAGCAGATCCGCGCCTTCGTCGGCGCCGACTCCCTGGGCTACCTCACGGAGAACGGCATGCTCGCCTGCCTGCGCACCCCGGCTGAGCACTTCTGCACGGCGTGCTTCTCCGGTCGTTACCCGGTGCTCGACCCGGACGGCGCCGCCGAGGTGGTGGACACGGACAGGTCGTCCGCTATCATTCCCGGCCCATGAGCGCACCGACCGATTCTCCCCTCACGTACGCCTCCGCGGGGGTGGACATCGATGCCCAGGACCGGGCGCTCGTCGGGGTGAAACGCCTCGCGAGGTCCACCTTCACGGCCGGTGTGCTGTCGGACATCGGGGCGTTCGGCGGGCTGTTCACGCTCGAGCCCGACAACCCTGCGGGGCAGGTGCTGGTCGCCTCCGCCGACGGCGTCGGCACCAAGCTCAAGGTGGCGCAACTGGCCGGTATCCACGACACCGTGGGCGAAGACCTCGTCAACCACTGCGTCAACGACATCCTGGTGTGCGGGGCGCGGCCGCTGTTTTTCCTCGACTACTTCGCCTCGGGCACGCTCGAGCCCGGCGTCATGGTACGGGTGGTCGAAGGGTTGGCGCGCGGTTGCCGGGCCAACGCCTGCGCACTGCTCGGCGGCGAGACGGCCGAGATGCCGGGGTTTTACGCCCGAGGTGAGTACGAGCTGGCGGGGTTCGTCGTCGGCGGCTGCCGCCGCGACCGGCTGCTCCGGCGCGAGGCGGTGGTGGCCGGCGACGTGCTGGTGGCGCTGCCCTCGACCGGTCTGCACACCAACGGCTACTCCCTGGCACGGCGCATCTTCTTCGAGGTGCTGGGCCTGGGGGTGGACAGCCCGGTGCCCGAGCTGGGCCGTACGGTCGCCGAGGCGCTGCTGGCCGTCCATCGCTCGTACCTGCCGGCGGTCGGCCCACTGCTGGAGCGGGGCTTCGTCAAGGCCGCAGCGCACGTCACCGGTGGCGGGATCCCCGACAACCTCCCGCGTGCCCTGCCCGCGGGGCTCGGAGCCGAGATCTTCGTCGACTCGTGGGACGAGCCGCCGCTGTTCGGGCTGCTGCGCCGGGCCGGCCGTGTCCCCGAGGACGACATGCGCCGCACCTTCAACCTCGGCGTCGGCATGATCCTGGTGGTCGCCGAGGAAAGCCTCGGCGACGTCCTGGAGTCGCTCGTGCCCCACGGTCCCGGCTGGGTCGTCGGCCGGGTCGCCGGCGAGCCCGGCGTGAGGTTCGTCCGCCGATGAGCAAGGGAAGGGGAACGGGGGATGGGGGAGGGTGCCCGCCCCCGCCCGAGACACGACCTGCCAGGGTGGCGGTGCTGCTTTCCGGACGTGGCTCCAACTTCGTGGCGCTGGCCGACGGCTGCGCTCGCGGCGAGGTGCCAGCCGAAATCGTGCTGGTGCTCTCCGACAGGCCCGACGCCCCGGGTCTTGCTCGAGCGCGGGAGCGCGGCATCCCCACCCGCGTCATCCCGCGCAAAGGGCTCGGCCAGCAGGAGCAGGAGCGGCAGATGGTCGCCGCCGTCCGCGCGGCGGGTACCGAGTGGGTCTGCCTGGCCGGGTACATGCGCATTCTCGGTGCTGAGTTCGTCGCCGCCTTCCCCGAGCGCATCCTCAACATCCACCCGGCGCTGCTGCCGGCGTTCCCGGGGCGCGAGGCGCAGCGCCAGGCGTTCGAGTACGGCGTCAAGGTCTCCGGCTGCACCGTGCACCTCGTCGACGCCGGGTGCGACACCGGCCCGATCGTGGCCCAGCGCGCCGTGCCGGTGCTCGACGACGACACGACGGAGACGCTCGCCGCCCGCATCCTCGAGCAGGAGCACCGCGCCTACGCCGAGGCGCTGCGCCTCCTGCTCACCCGCGGTTGGCACGTCGAGGGCAGGCGGGTGGTGTTCGGGTAGCTGCCGTTTCGGAATCGATCGTGACATTGCCGAGGAGTCGTACAGCGGCGCCATAGGTCGAGCCGGTCGGGGTCGGGGTTTTTGTCTTCGCAAACCCTGGCGAGGGTTGACTCGTGGGTAGTCTCGTGGTGGTAGTCGTACAGCACGATGAACCAAGAACCCAAAGGCCCACGGGCAGCTCGCCTCAGGCAACGCAAGGGCGACCTCCAGCGCCGCTCCGGGATCCCTCCCGCGTTTCCCACAGCCGCTTGGAAAACGCTTCGCGTTTCCCGCAACTCCCACAGGCCCGACGACGACGGGGAACCTCTCGTATACCACGTCAGGGGACTCTACTCTCTTCAGACCCCTGCCGGCGGGCCTTCCGGAGATTCGGAGGTGAGAGATGCATAGAGTGTGGCGGGTTGTTGCGGGCAGCCTGGTTGCTCTCCTTGCGGTTGCGGCGACGTGCGCCGCGGAGCCCATCCAACTACCGACCGGTACGGGTTCTGCTCGGCTCGCGTGGGTTCGAGACAGTGACGTTCAGTTGGCATCGACTTCGTTGCCGGGAACGACCGACCTTTCGCGAGGGCATGGTTGTTTGGTGCTCGCTGTTTCAGGCCAACCCGTGCAATGGCGGGAGGTTTCCCTCCCCGAAGAGGCTTCGGTTGTGGCGAAGCTGCTTGCGCCCAATCCAGGCGCGCGAGTGGGTGGCACGGTGCGAACGCGCGACCTTTGGGCGTTCACACCCAGTGTCGAGGCCACGCTGCTCGGCGCTCGGGTTCCGGACTCCTGTCTGAGGGGGCTGGCGGCTCTCGGAGCCTTGGAAGCACAGGTGGACTCGCATGGCCGTTTCGAGCTCGGTCCGTTGCCGAGCGGCCGTTGGCGCCTCCTCTTCAAGGCGCAGTATCACAAAGGGATCACGAAGGAAATCGCGATTGAGGGAAAAGAGGGGACGCTCGAAACAGGCGAGCTCGACCTCGAGCCCATTGCCGTAACGAGGGTGCGTGTCGAGTCCGAGCTCGAGAGCCCCCCCTACGCACTCCGGGTCGAGGAGGGCGAACGAAAGGACGAGCAGGCACCCTGGCGCTTCGTACGACCACGTGACCTCGAGATGGATACCGCGCAAACGGAGCTCGAGCTTGCAACCGGAACGCACCGGTTCACGCTGACCAAGGTCGGAACCGAGCTGGGGTTCACAGCGGAGGCTGATCTGCAACCGGGCGAGCAGGAGTTGGTGCTGAGGCCAGTACCGTTCACCATCGAGGGGAGAGTCCTCCGGGGCGAGCACGGGGTTGCCGACGTGCGACTACTGATCTCCCGTCGGGGCCAGAAAGCGGAGGTAGAGAGCGGAATCGCGGGGGCGTTCACTCTTCGCTTGTGGGCGCCTGACATGTACCTCGTGGAGGCGCATCCACCAGAGGGCGACTTTGAGGCCGTTCTGCTCGACGCAAGGGAAGCGAAGGAGGGCGAGGTTCTCAAGCGGGATATTCTGCTCGGGAGCCGGGTTCTCAGCGGCATCGTTGTCGGAGCGCCCGAAGGAGCACCCCTGGCAGCAGCAGATGTCGCGGTGTCTCAAGAGGGCGGTGGGCGGCGCTATGTGTCGAGCTACGAGGCGAAGGACGACGGGTCCTTCCAGATCTACCTGAAGGATGAGCTGAGTGTAGAAGTGTACGCCTCAGCACGCGGCTACCTTCCGAGGACTGTTGCCTTGGGCAAGAACCCCGCCCCGTCACCGATCACGATCTCGCTGGAAAAAGGTGTGGAGGTGGTTGGCCAAGTGGTTGGCACAGCGGGAACACCGGTCGCGGGCGCGCTGGTGATCGGGTTTTCTCCGGGGCCGGACGGCAAACGGTCGTGCAGCACGGAGTCGGATGCGGCTGGGCGATTTGTGCTGACGTGTCCGACCGGGACGGTCGTCTTCGCCGTCGCAGCGGGACATACACTCGACTGGGTCACTGCGAGTGAACACGAGGTCCTGCTCAGACTCGGTGCGCAGGGGCCCCCGTCGCCGTTGACCATCCTAGCCGCCGACGGTGAGCCAGCAGCAGGCGCTGGCCTTGCGTTTCAGAAAGAGGATGGGGTCTGGATTCCGTTTGACCTGGTTTTCCGGGCCTTGACGGCGATGGGCCTTCCTGGGCGCACTGCCGAGAACGGCGGCGTCTCGCTCTCCTTCCTGCCACCCGGGAGATACGGCACGTTCCTCGTGGCGCGAACTGGGGTCGTTCCGCTCGGTGTCGTGCTTCTCCCCACGTCGACGCCGAGCTCTTTCAAGCTGCCTCGCACGCCACCCGGGTAGGACCCTGCTGCGCCGGTCCAGGTCACGAACTGCTGGGCGGGCAGTCGGCTTTCTCCCGCCATCTAAACGGAAAGCGGAACCCGAGCTTGCCGCCGAGTCGCCCGTGAAGTACTCGTGGAACATGACCCGTCGCATGGTGCCTCGCCTCGCGCACTGCGAAAGCAGTGGGCAAGCAGCGTTGCTCTCTTGGGGCTCGAGGTAGCACGAGCACCACGCGCAGCCCCGGGGAACGCGTCGATTCGTCGATGCTGGTGTGGCGTCCGTCCCCCTCTCGTGCGACCGCGAATGGGGAAGACGGGCATCCCGAGCGGGCGATGGCCCCAGCCGTTTCGGAATCGATCGTGACATCACAGCACAGCCGAGCCCAATCAGCCTCGCCCCTACCCCTCCACCCCAGTTTCCGAGACGGCAGTTCGAGTCGCGGTGTCGTGGTGCGACCACCCAACGCTCTGGTACAATCTGTCCGGAACCGGAAGGATGGGAAGGCAATGCACCGAGGTTTCTTCGCAGTCGCGCTCGTCCTCGCACTGGTGGTGCCCCTCGTGGGGTGCGCGAGCGCCAAGCCCACGGACTGGACCGGCCATCACATCGACGAGGTGATTGCCAAGCTCGGTCCCGCCAAACGGATCGTGCCGCAGGGCGAGAACAAGATGTACGTTTGGGAGGTGGAGCGCCGGATGGCCGCCCCGCCGACCATCGACCCGGCCACTGGGCGTACGACCCCGAGCCCGCCAGCCGTGGCCTACACCTCGGTGCGATCTTTCTACGTCGGCCGGGACGGCATCATCATCTCGTACACCTGGCAGGAGTAGCTTTTTCGCCCAGGCCGGCTCGGGCGAGCTCCACGAGGGCGGCGAGCAGCGCCTCCCCGCCGGCGTCGAAGGTGTCGTTGTGGCCGGCGAGCTCGACCGCGAAGAACCGTTTCGGTTCCCTCGCCGCGGCGTACAGCCGCTCACCCTGGGCGAACGGCACGACCTCGTCGGCCCGGCTGTGGATGATGAGCACCGGGCAGCCGACCGAGGCGATCCTCGACAGGGAGTCCATCTGGGTGCGGACGAAAAGCCGTGGCACGAACGGGTAGTGGTGCGCAGCCAGGTCCGGGATCGAGGTGAACGTCGACTGCAGCACGAGGCCGGCCGGGTGGACGTCGCTCGCGAGGCGCGTTGCCACCCCCCCGCCGAGCGACTTGCCGTAGACGACGACCCGCCTCGCCGGCAGCCCACGGTCTTCCGTCAAAAAGCGCCACACCGTCCGGGCGTCCTCGTACAGCCCCTCCTCGCCCGGGCGGCCCTCGCTGCGGCCGTACCCGCGGTAGTCGGGGATGAGGACGTCCATCCCCAGGTGCCGGGCGAGTGTTGCCACCACGGCGCCACGGTGCGAGAGGTTGCCGGCATTGCCGTGGAGGTACAGCAGGGCCGAGCGGATCGTCTCACCTGGCGGAGCCGGGTCCGGCGGGCTCACCCACCAGGCGTGGAGACGCACGCCGTCCGAGGTGGTGAGGAAGCGGTCCTCGAGCTGGCAGCCCGTGCGGCGCCGCCACGCCCCGAGGTCCCACTCGCCGATCGGATACCGCGCCGGAAAGAAAATGAGGTGGCGCTCGAGCAGCATCAGGCCTCCCACCGCCACCGCGACCACCAGGGCGAGCCAGCCGAGCAGCCGGGCGCGCCGCCGGAATCGCCGGCTGTCCTCAGGTACGAGGCTCACGGTGCCGTGTTCTCCGGCGGTACGACGGAGCGCCCGCTCGTGACCAGCCACGGGTAGACGCCGAGGTAGACGCGCGCCCACCGGCGGCCCTGCTCGAGCGCGGGTGCCCGTGCGGGACCGTCCGGAGCCTCGGAGCCGGAGCGATCCTCCACGAGCTGCTCGTCCAGGATCGGGTGCTCGCCGTCGACCGGGCGCTCGCCCACGGTGGCGTGATAGACCCAATCGCGGGTCGCGATGGTGAGCTGCCGGGCTTCGTCGTTCCAGCCGATGACCGGCCGCAGGGGATCCGTCGGCGCCGCGGCCAGCGCGTCGACCCCCGGTCCCGAGCGGAGCCCGCCAATGCCGAGCAGGCCGAGGATGGTCGCCGGCATGTCGGCGAGCGAGACGGGGTCGTCGACCGCGATGCCCGGTGTCAACCATGGCGCCCACATCAGCAGCGGCACCCGGTGCCGCAGCTCGGCCAGCTCGTGTGCTCCGGCGACACCCTCGAGCGGGGCGAGGGGCAGCCCGTGGTCGCCGGCGATGACGAGCAGGGTACGGCCGAACCAGCTCCGGCCGCGTGCCCCTTCGACCAATGCCCCCACCGCCTCGTCGGTGTAGTGGATGGTCTCGAGCATGGCCACGCTGTAGCGACCGCCGGAGCGGCCGTAGCGGGCCAGCATGTCCTGGCGCAGCGCGTCGGGGATCGGGTAGCGGCTCCTCGCGTCGGCCGGTACCTGGAACGGGAGGTGGTTGGTTACGGTCAGGAGCATGGCTGCGAAGGGCTCATCGAGCCGGTCGAAGGCGTCGAGTGCCAAGCGCATGAGTGCCCGGTCGGAGCGGCCCCAGTTGGTGACGGGGTCGGTCGACGGGAACCCCCGCTCGTCGACGAGCCCGAAACCGCGAGGCAGGTAGAACTGCTCGCGCTTGTAGATCTCCTGGTCGGCGTTGTGCATCCAGAGGAACGACCGCCAGCCGGCGGTGCGCAGACGCTCCGGCAGGCCCGACAGCGGCACGGTGGGCCGGGAGCGCATGAGGATCTCGTCCGGTACCGCCAGCGTCCCGTACCACAGGCCCATCTCCGAGGTCGCTGTGTGGGTGCCGGGGCTGTACGCCCGCGCGAAGCGGATCCCGCTGCGGGCGAGGGTGTCGAGGTTGGGCGTGAGCCCGGGCAGGCGGCCACCCCAGGCGCCGACCTCGTGCGCCCGCACGCCCTCGAGGAGCACGAACACGACGTTCGGGCGCAGCCCGGACGGGACGGTGGCGGCCGAGCTGCGCGGCGGGGCTCGGTAGGCGAGGGGATGCTCGCCGTCGGGGAAGGACGAGGCCGGGACGGTGGGCACGAGCTCCCGTACGCTCGTCACGGGCAGCCGAGGCGAGGGCTCTGCCGGTGCTGCTGCGGCCGGATTGGCGGCGACGCAGCGCCAGAGGCTCGCCGCCACGAGGGCCGGGTGGCGGTAGAACTGGGGAGATGGAACGACCTCCTCCGCTCCGGCCGCCACGAGTGCCGCACCGAGCCCCACGCCGAGCACCGTGGCGCGGGTGGCGCGCAGCGCCGGCGCGCGGAGACTGGCCAGGATCGACCCCACCGCCACGGCAAGGATCAGCGCCGCCGGCGCCAGCCCCAGGGGGTCGAAGGTGCGGGTGACGAAGACGCCCTGGGCCGCCACCTCGATGTCGGCGCAGCGTGGCGGGTGGCCGTAGTAGATGAGAGCCTCGCACCAGGCGAGGTGGACGAGCGAGAAACCCGCGAACGCTGCGGCGACCGCCGCTGCGGCGAGCCGCCCGAGGCTCGCAAGGAGCGCGAGCGCCGCGGCCACTGCCACGTCCTCGGCCAGCCCCAGGAGCAGGCCCGGCGTCGCGTGGGGCGGTTGCAGCGGCATCACCGCCACCGCCCGCCAGCGCAAGACGAGCCCGAGACCCGCGGCACCGACGATGAGCGCCGTCGGGACCTCCGTGTCGAAAAAGCGCGCGAGCGCGTAGCCGAGCCGGTGCGCGAGCCGTCGGCACGAGGTGCGGGGCCCGTGGGCGAGGCGACGATAGCCGGGTTCCGCAGCTGTGGGTCTCATGCGTGCCCGACCGCCCTGACCGCGATGCCGGCTCCGTCCAGAGCTCGCCGCACCGCGCGAGCGACCGCGAGCGCACCCGGGGAGTCGGAGTGGATGCACAACGTGTCGGCCCGGATGCCGACGACGGTGCCGTCGGCGGCGACGACCTCGCGTCGGCCGGCGATCCGGACGGCTTGGGCGGCCGCCTCATCGGGGGCGCAAATCACGGCGTCGGGAAACCGTCGCGGGCGCAGCGTGCCGTCCGGCTCGTAGCGCCGCTCGGCGAACGCCTCGGCGACCACGTCGAACCCGGCTCGGCGGTAGACCTCCAGGCACGGCGACCCGGCGAGCCCCACGAGGCGGAGCTCCTCCCGCCACGGAGCAGCGCCCGCAGCCACAGCGGCCGCCACCGCCGGATCACGGGCGGCGTCGGCGTAGAGCGCGCCGTGCGGCTTGACGTGGGCGAGATGCACGCCGCACTCCGCCGCGAGGCGCGCGAGCGTCGCGACCTGGGAGCGAACGGTGGCGGCGATCTCCTCCGGTGCGAGTTCCAGACTCGCGCGCCCGAACCCCGCGCGGTCCGGGTAGCCGGGGTGGGCGCCGCACACCACCCCCAGTGAGTGGGCGCCCGCGAGCGTGGCGGCCATCGTCGCCACGTCGCCGGCGTGGGCGCCGCAGGCGATGTTGACCGAACAGACCAACGCCATGAGCTCGCACTCCGAGCCGTCGGCGATCGCCTCCGGGCGTTCCCCGGCGTCGAGGTTGAGATCAATGAAGACGGTTGATGGTTGATGATTGTTGGTTGGTGGTTCCCCCTCCCGCCTGGGCGGAGCCGAAGGCTCCGAACCACCAACCATCGCCCACCAACGGGAGGATGAGTGGGGGCTCAACCGAGCTCCTCCCCGCGTGTTTCGGGCAGCAGGCGCACGACCGCCGCCGACGCGGCGAAGAACAGCGCCGTGAGCACCAGGGCGGAGCCGATGCCGTGGCGGTCGGCGAGCGCCCCGATGGTGGCCGGGGCGAGCGCCGAGATGGCGCGCCCGAGGTTGTAGCAGAGCCCCTGCGCGGTGCCGCGGATCCGGCCGGGAAACAGCTCGGCGAGCATGGCACCGAACAGCGAGAAGTAGCCGTGACCGGCGAACCCCACGAGCGGCCCGAGGGCGAGGAGCAGCCCCGGGTGGCGGGCGAGCTGGCCGTACACCGGCACGACCGCGGCGGCGGCGAGGACGAAGGCGGCGAACGTCGACCGCCGCCCCCAGCGGTCGGCGATCACCCCGAACAGGACGTATCCCGCCCAGGCGCCGAGCTGCATCGGAATGATGAAGGCCGAGGAGCGCACGACCGACAGTCCGGCCCCGCCCGACGCCACGGGGCTCGCGAGGTACGCCGGCACCCAGGTGAACAGCCCCCAGTAAGCGAACAGCACGAGGGTCGTCAGCAGCGTCGCGACGGTGGCGCGCCCGAGCAGCGGCGGCCGCGCGAGCTCGGCCCACGGGATCCCCCCGGTCCGCGTCGATGGCACGAATCGGTCCGGTTCCGGTACCCGGCGGCGGATCCACACCACGACGAGCGCCGGCAGCAAACCCAGGGCGAACAGCGGTCGCCAGCCGTGTGTAGGCAGCACCGCCGACGACAGCAGCGCCGCCAGGATGTAGCCCAGCGCCCACCCCGACTGCATGAGGCCGATCGCCTTGCCGCGGTGGGCCGCGGGCCAGCTCTCGGCCACCAGCACGGAGCCGGCCGCCCACTCGCCGCCGAGGCCGAGACCGACCAGAGTGCGCCACAGCACCAGCTCGGGCAACGAGTGCGCGGTCGCGGTCAGCGCCGTGAACAGCGAGTAGGTCAGGATCGAGAGCACGAGCGCGCGCGCCCGTCCGATGCGGTCGGCGAGGGCGCCGAAGGCGATCCCGCCGGCGGCCGAGGCTAGCAACGTCACCGATGCCAGCGCCCCGGCCTGGGCGCCGGAAAGACCGAACTCGGCCCGGATGGTGGGCAGCGCAAAGGCGTAGAGCATGACGTCCATGGCGTCGAGCATCCACCCCGCCATCGCTGCGGCGAGGACGCGCCACTGCGCCGGCGTCGCCTGGCGCCACCACGCACGCTCCCCGCTCATGCCCACCCTCCTTTCGACAAGCCTGCCACAACCCGCTCGAGCTCGGCCAGCGCCGCGGCCGCTGTCGCCTCGTCCACGATGTCGAAGCGCACCGCGCGACCGGGACGGAGCTGGCCGAGGCGGTGGAGGTCCGCCGCGATGACCGAGGCGAGCTGGGGGTAGCCGCCGGTCGCGGGGTGGTCGGCCAGCATGACGATCGGCTGGCCGTCGGGGGGGACCTGGACGGCCCCGGTCGGCACCCCTTCGGTGAGGAGGGTGCCGGTGCCCGCACACACCGGCTCGCCCGACAGACGCACGCCGGTGCGGTCGGAACGGGCGCTGACGATGAACGTCCCGCCCGAGAGCGCGGCCAGGGCCTGTGTGCCGAGCGCTCGCGCGTGCGGTCCGGGTAGCACCCGCAGCGTGTCCGCTCGGGTGAGGAAGGCGCGCAGGGCCGGCTCGACCACGCCGTAGCGGCGCGAGCTCGGAGCGGTGACCGGCCAGACCCGCAGGATGTCGCCGGCACACAGCGACCGGCCCTCGACGCCGCCGAACCCCGCCGCGAGGTGCGTGGACGCGCTGCCCAGGGCCACGGGCACTGCGAGCCCTCCGCGCACGGCGAGGTAGGCCCGCGCCCCTTCGTCAGCCGGGCCGAGCTCGAGCACCTGGCCCGCCCGTGCCAGCACCGGCTGCCAGGCCGGGACCGCTCGGCTGTCGACGCGCACTGCCATCTCGGCGCCGGCTGTGGCGAGCACGGCATCGCGCAGGAGGCGGAGCGCGCACGCCGAGAGCGTGATCTCGAGCGCTGCGGCGCCTTCGGGGTTGCCGACGAGGAGGTTTGCGATCCGCAGGCTCAGCGGGTCGGCCGCCCCTCCGCGCGCCACGCCGAGGTGCGCGAGGCCGGGCCGTCCGAGGTCCTGCACCGTGGTGAGCAGCCCCGGCCGCACCACCTCGGCCGCCGGTACGGCGTCACGCGTCGAGGCCGCGGGCTGGCGCGGCTCGATCTCGACCCAGGTGCCCGGCGGCAGCGGGCGGAAGGCGACGTGGTCTCCGAAGGCGAGGAGTGCGGGCTCGGGCCGGTGGGGGTCGAACAGCGGCAGCGGGGTGCGGCCGATGATCCGCCAGCCGCCGGGGGTGGCCTGGGGGTAGACCCCGGTCTGTGCGCCGCCGATCGCCACCGAGCCGGCCGGGACGCGCGGGCGGGGCGTGGGCAGGCGTGGCGTCGCCAGCTCGGGCGGCAGCCCGCCGAGGTAGGGGAACCCCGGCGAGAACCCCAGGAAGTGCACGATGTATCCGGCGCGGGCGTGACGGGCCACCACCTCTTCGGGCGTGATCCCCACGTGGCGGGCCACAGCATCGAGGTCCGGCCCCCACTCCGCGCCGTACGCTACCGGGACTTCGATTCGGCGGGCCGGCGGAAGCTCGAAGGCCGCAGCCTCGCGCGCCGCGGCGGCGATCGCCACGCGCATCGCCTCGGCGGTCACCCGCCGCGGGTCGAAGCTCACGCCAACCGTCGCGTAGGCGGGGTGCAGGTTGTCCACGGCCTCGAGATCCGCCGCCTGAAGCGCCGCGACGGCACGCTGCACCCGCTCGTGCGTCGCGGCGTCGATGCGGTCACCGCAGACGACGCGGCAGTAGTGGTCGCCGGACGCCTCGACCGCAGGCGGCCAGCGCTCCATCGCCGGCCTCAGTCCGCCGGCGGCAGCATCACCGCCAGGCCTGGGTAGCCGACGAAGTGGTAGAGGTTGGCGGGGGCGGTGACCCCGAGGCCGCTCTCGCGGCTGGTGATCTCCGGGCCGCCCACCGAGGTCCCGTACGCCACCGGGACACCCACCGGTGCCGCAAGATCGAGCCTCGCCGCCAGGTCGCGCACGAGCAGCAGCCCGAACGGGATCGAGAACCGTCCGCACCACGACACCCGGTAGGTGCCGGGGTCGGCGGGGTCCACCCAGGTCTCGTACGCCTGCCGCAGCTTCTCGACCGTCACCGGGCCAGCGAGCGGCCCGGTCAACAGCGCCCGGTCGCGCCCCGTGGCCTTCTCGTAGGCCTCGACGCCGCCGTCGCCGAACTGGACCTGTCCGAAGTCGGGCCCGTAGTGCACGGCGTCGGAGGAGATGACGACCGCCACGTCGCGCCCGAGCTGCCACCCGCGCCGCTGCAGCGCTGGCACGAGCGCCGCACCGAGCTGGCCAGCGAGCGTCTGTAGCCGCTCGAACGAGGAGGTAGCCACCAATACCGGCACGATCTCGCGCTCTGGCCGGCTGTGGTGGAGCCAGTAGGCGAGCGCCTCGAGCGAGTGCTCGCCGTCGTGCATGGCAGCGGAGACGATCGCTGTGCCCGCGGGCAGCGCCGCGCGCAGCTCGTCGCGCAGCGGTGACACCGCAAGCTCCCCGTCCGGGGTGCGCCACGCCCGGTAACCGTCGAGCACCAGCACGTCGCGGGCGCCGAACCGCTTCCAGCCGTGGAACACCCCGACGAGCACGACGGTACGGGCGGTGACCAGCGGCACGATCGCCTTGTAGATGCGCCCGGCGTACAGGTAGTCGTCGTGGGGACAGACGACGGCGACGACCCCCGGCGGTGGCGCCGCGCCGAGTCGTTCCTCGGGCAGGAGCGGGCCCGAGGCGTTCCAGGCGGTCGCCATCTGCTCGGCTGTCGAGGCGAAGCCGACGGCGTCGCGTTGCCCCCGCACGTCGTGCTTCGAGGCAATTCCCATCTCGGACCGTACCTTGGCGAGCGTCGGCGGGGTCTGGGCGGCTCCTCCCGCCGCCGCCAGCGCAAGCGCGAGGGAGATCAGGGTCCTCATGGCGCCGGTACCTTCTGCCCGCGCACCGTCGTCGGGTCGCCGGTGATCGGGTCCACGGTCGACACGTACCCCACCCACGTGCCGGTCGCGTGCACCGTGAGCATGGAGGTGCCAGCCGGCAGGCCGAGCTGCTGCTTGCCCACCTGGTCGAGCTGCCGGTACGTCCGACCCGGGAGGCTGATGACCTTGGTCGCGTTGCCCGATTGCAGCGTCACGTCGATCGGGGTGCTCTCGAGGTTGAGCAGCAACAAGTTGGAGCGGAACTGGGTCTCCAGGTTGGTGGCGGTGGCGATCGGGAAGTGCACGCGCTCGTCGGCTTGGAAGACCACCTCGCCGCTGCCCGCCAGGTCCTGACCGAAGGTGCCCTTCTCGCCTTGGTTGAAGGTTCGCACCCAGGCGAGAGCGTCGCCGGTCACGCGCAGGTTGCCGGCTCCCGAGGGGGCTGACAGCTCCTGGTAGAGGTTGGAGATCACCTTGAGCTCGCTGGCGGCCAGGGTGATCTGTTTGGACGCGGCGACAGTGGCGCTGTCGCGCGGCACGATCTCGAGCTTGACCGACACCGGCGTGGTCATGGGGTTGTACAGCGTTGCCGAGGAGCGCCACACCGTCTGGTTGGAGCCCGGTGCCGAGGCGACGCCCGGCAGCTCCTGCACGCGCGGCGGCGCGGTCTGGGTGGCTGAGACCTGCACCGTGGCGGTGAAGCTCATGCCGTCGGGAGAGGTGGCCGCGAACGTGAGGGTGCCGGTGTTCTCGCCGACCTGGAGGGCGAGCTCGTCGACCGTGACTACCGCCGGCGTGGCGAGCGGGCCGCTGGCCGGTGAGACGGTCAGCCACGGGCGGTCGGAGGTGGCGGTCCACTGCAGCACGTAGGGGCCGGCAAAGCGAATCTGCGCGGTCGGCGTGCTGGTCGGAAAGGTGAAGCCAAGCTGCGTGGCGCTCGGCGTGAACGCTGCTGGCTGTGCGTGCGCGGCCTGCAACATGTCGTAGGTCGAGCCGGTCAACCCGCCGGGCTTGTAGTCGACGACGGCGAGGGCGAAGACCTTGTCCCAGCTCGCCGGCGACAGCGCCGGGCTCTCCAGCGTGTAGCCACCGCGCGCGCCCGGCGCAAGCCCTGGGACCGGGGTGACCATGGCGGCGCGCACGTAGCGGTTGGTCTCCGCCACCTTGGCCTCCTCCCAGACGATGCCGTGCACCCAAGTCGGAAACGCCGACGGCGAGAGCGACACCGAGGTCGTGTTGACGACGTCGGCGTAGATCTTGATCGTGTCCCCGATCCGTCGGTACCAGGCGGCGACCTCGACCAGCGCCGGCCGCGCCTTCTCGGCGTCGACCATTCCTTTGTACAGCGCCACGAAGTCGGTGCTACTGCCGTTTGGGGCGCCCTCGACGTGCTGGTGGCCGCTGTTGACCATGATGAACGGGAAGTACCATCCCGAGCCCACCGCTAGGTAGCGCGACTTGCGGTCTCCTTTGGGGTTGTACAGATCGTCTTCCAGGAACAGGACCGTGCTGGCCGGATACTGGGTGACGAGCTGCTCGACCGCTGCCGCAGCCTTTCCGCACACGGGGCAGCCGGGGTTGAAGAACCCCTCGAACACCGTGAGTCGCGGCTGTGCCGTGCCGGCGACCGTGATCTCCTGGGCGCTCGCGCCCGCGATTCCCAGCGTGGTTGCGAGCGCGGCCATCACGACGAGCTTCTTTGCCATCGGTCCAACCCTCCCGACTGCCGGGCAGGCTACACCACCTGCCTGCGGATCAGAAGTGCCTCTATGATCTACTTCGTGGCCCGAGACGAAACGCGAGCAGCTGCACCGGCACTGGCACTCCTGGTGCCGGTGCCCTCGCTCGCCGTGGCAGCGGCGCACTGGCTCGTGCCAGGGCCGATCGGGCAGGCACTCTTCGCCTTCGGCAAGCTCTGGTTGGTGATGTTCCCAGCCTTCTGGTGGCTGCGCGTCGAGAAGGGGAGCTGGAGCTGGTCGCCACTGCGCCGCGGCGGGCTGGGGATGCGTCTGCTCGTGGGCGTCGGCATGGCCGCGGGAATCACCGCTGCCTACCTTGCGCTGGGCCGGACCTGGCTCGATCCCGCGCTCGTGCGCGCCATGGCCGAGCGCAGCGGCATCGGGACGCCGCTCGCCTACGGGGCCGGGTCCGCGTACTGGGTGCTGCTCAACTCGCTCGCCGAGGAGGTCGTCTGGCGGTGGTTCGTCGTCCGCCAGTGGGAGCGGCTTTTGGGCGACCGTCCCGGGGCATCGACGCTGGCGGTGTTGGCTTCAGCGGCGTGCTTCACCGCCCACCACACCCTGGCGCTCGCCGCCCAGGCACACTGGCCGCTCGTGCTGGCCGGCTCCGCGGCCGTTTTCGGGGCCGGCGCCGCCTGGTCGTGGCTTTACCTGCGCTACCGCTCGGTGTGGGTGCCGTGGCTCGCGCACGTCCTCGCCGACCTGCCGATCTTCCTCATCGGCTGGCAGTTGCTGTTCTGAGGCCAGCCTGGAGTTGGTGGTTGATGGTTGCTGGTTCCCGCGACCAGCCGGCGCGGTCGGGGATGTCCGCGCCCCCTTCTGGCCCCTCCCCCGGCTCGCTGCGCTCGCCACCCTCTCCCCACCTCGTGGGGCGAGCAGATGCGCTCGGCAGGGCCACGGACACGATGGCGGGCGCGGAGCTCCGGGCCGCGCCGGGGTGGGTGGTGGGACAGGGCGGGGGAGACGGCGTGGCGGTCGCAACGGGTGGGGCGGTGGGGAAGAACCAGCCACCAGCCACTGGTCGTTCGGGCTACGGGTTGATGACGATCGGCGTGCCGTCGGGCACGAGCCGCCAGATCTCGTCCATCTCCTCGTTGGTGACCGCGATGCAGCCGAGCGTCCAGTCGCGCAGGCGGTGGGAGGCGCCGAGCCACCCCCAGCCGTTGGGCAGGCCGTGCAGCACGATGTCTCCTCCGGGGTTCACCCCAAGCCGGCGTGCGTGCTCGCGGTCCTCCTCGTTGGGGTACGAGATGTGGATCGAGCGGTAGAACGCACTTCTCGCGTTGCGCCAGTCGAGGACGTACGTGCCTTCCGGGGTGCGCCCGTCGCCGTGCCTCTCCTTCGGCCCGAGCGGCTCGCGCCCGAGCGCAATCTCGTACGTGCGGATGACCCGGTTGCCGGCCAGCAGGTGGAGCAGCCGAGCCTGTTTGAGCACCACGACCCGGGTCGCCCGCGGCTCGGGTGTCGGACGAGGAACAGCCGGTGGCGGCGTCGCCGCCACCACCGCCGCCAGGAAAGGAAGGAGGAGGTTCACGACCGCTCCCGGAGCAAGCGCTGTGCCGACTGGCGCCTTCATCCGACTTGGCGGCCGTGCCACATTGGCCCGGGTGGCGGGGGGTTGCGCCGGGCCGCAGCGCGAGTAGGCTTGTGGACGAACTGGAGGGTCGTATGTCCAACGGCAGATGGGCGGTGGTGACGGGAGCGTCGAGCGGGATCGGCGAGGCCACGGCACGGGCGTTGGCCAAAGTGGGGTTCGAGGTCATGGTGGGAGCGCGGCGGATGGAGCGGCTCGAGGCGCTGGCGGCCGAGATCGGCGGGCAGGCGATGCGTCTCGACGTTGCGGACGCCGCCTCGGTCGAGACGTTCTGCGCCGCCGTGCCGGCCGAGCTGGCGGTGCTCGTCAACAACGCCGGCGGGGCGCTCGGCCTCGAGCCCGTGGCTCAGGCTCGCGACATCGATTGGCTGACGATGATCGAGACCAACGTCCTCGGGTTGATGCGGGTGACGCGGGCACTGCTGCCGCGCCTGCTGGCCGGGCGCGGGCACATCGTCAACGTCACCTCGATCGCCGGGCGCGAGGTGTACCCGAACGGCGCCGGCTACACGGCTGCCAAGCACGCCGCCCGCGCCGTCACCCAGACGCTGCGGATGGAGCTCAACGGCACCCCGGTGCGCGTCACCGACGTGGCACCGGGGCTGGTCGAAACCGAGTTCTCCCGTGTACGCTTTTTCGGTGACGTCGAGCGCGCGAAAAAGACCTACGAGGGGCTCACACCGCTGACGGCCGCCGACATCGCCGACTGCGTGGTGTGGGCGGTGACCCGCCCGGCGCACGTCAACGTCGACGAGATCGTGGTCAAGCCGGTGGCCCAGGCGACGGCGTCGATGGTGGCGCGAGGACGAGGGTTGTAGCCCCACCCACCCTCCCGTTGTCGTGGCTCGTTCACCCCCGCCAACCAACGACCATCAACCAACGACTACCGTCAAGCGGCGGCGCAGGGCGGCGAGCTCGTCGCGCAGGGCCTGCGGGAGCTTGTTGCCAAAGCGGGCGTAGTGCGTGTCGATCTGCTCGCAGTTGGCGAGCCACCCGGCCACAGCGATGGCCGGACACTGCCGTGCCGGGGTGGTGAAGCGGGCGTTGGGGTGCGCAGCCTTGCGCCCGCACCCCGGCTGCCACGGGCGCCGGATCGGGTCCATGCGTGCTGCTGCATCCGCTCGGCCACTGACCGCCGGCCTCGAACCGCCGTCGCAACTTGTGGGCATTGCCTGCGTTCAGTTCGGCTACACTGCCGGCATGGTCGGTGACACCTGCTCGGGCCGTCGAGATACCCTCCTCGACCAGCGCGTCCAGCACTCAGACCGACGATGGAGCGGCGATCGACCAAGGGGTCGCAGATGACCCATGAGTCTCGCGGCCGCGACCTCTTCATCGTCGACAACAGCGTCTCCGGCTGGACCGGCCTGCGGTACCTGGAGGAGTGGGCCTCCATCGCCCGGGCCTTCGACATCGCCACAGGGTTCTTCGAGATCGGCTCGTTGCTCGCCCTGGACGGCAGGTGGCAGCAGCTCGACAAGCTCCGCATCCTGATGGGCGCCGAGACAACGCAGCGCACGAGGCGGGTTCTCCTCGATGCAGTTCGCGCGCAGGCCCTTGGTGCGCTCGACCGCAGCCTCGAAGAGACCAAGAACACCAACCCATTCCTTGCCGGTGTCCCGGCCATCGTCGAGGCCCTGCGGTCACGCCAGATCGAGTGCCGCGTGTACGACCGCGAGAAGTTCCACGCCAAGGCGTACATCACGCATGCCAAGCTCGAGGTCGTCGGGTCCCAGGCGCTCGTGGGGTCGAGCAACTTCACCCTACCGGGACTCACGCAGAACATCGAGCTCAACGTACAGATCCAGAGCGCCCGTGAGGTCGCCCAGCTTCAGGAGTGGTTCGAAGCACACTGGCAGCAGGCCAGCGAGGTCACCGACGCCATCGTCGAGTGCATCGAGCGCCACACCCGCCTGTACACGCCGTTCGAGGTCTATGGCAAGGCGCTGCAAGAGTTCTTCCGCGGTCGCGAGCTGACGGCGACGGAGTGGGATGAGACCCGCTCGAAGATGTTCCCACGCCTCGACCGGTACCAGCAGGAGGCGTACTGGGCGTTGATGAAGATCGCCCGTCAGTACGGCGGTGCGTTCCTCTGCGACGGTGTGGGCCTCGGCAAGACCTTCGTCGGCCTCATGCTGATCGAACGGCTCGTTCTTCACGAGGGCAAGCGGGTCGTGCTGTTTGCCCCCAAGGCCTCCAAGGAAGCGGTGTGGGAGCCGCACCTGCGTGAGTGGCTGCCACACATTGGCGGTGTGGGGGGCAGCGCCGACTTCTCGAACCTCGCTGTCTTCAGCCACACCGACCTCGGGCGGCACGGCGATTTCCCGGAGCGGTTCAAGCGCATCACCGAGCTGGCGGACGTGGTCGTGGTCGACGAGGCCCATCACTTCCGCAACCCGGGCCGGCGCAGCGCTGAGGGGGAGGGCCACCCGTCGCGCTACTGGCAGCTTTTTGACCTCCTCGATGCCTCGGTCCGCCCGAAGACGCTCTTTCTTTTGACGGCGACCCCGATCAACAATCGCCTCGCTGACTTTCGCCACATGACCGAGCTGTTCACCAGGGGTGAAGAAGCCTACTTCGCCCGTACCCTCGGGGTGAACAACCTCCGGGCTCACTTCAACTCCATGGAGAAGGCACTGCGCAGCCAGGTCGACCTCAGTGTTGGCGACCTGACCGAGCACCTGGTCGAGGCCCAGGCACTGCTTTCCGCAGACGAGTTCTTCCGCCACCTCGTCGTGCAGCGCAGCCGCGCCTATGCCCGCGAGAGCCAGCTCCGCGATACCGGCAAGGCCACCGCCTTTCCCGAGCGCCGACCCCCGCAGGTGGCCGCCTACTCGATCCGGACCACCTACGGTCGTCTTCTCGACATCTTCGAGCGTGCGTTCACAAAGACGAACCCCCTCTTCACGCTGCCCATGTATTACCCCCTCGCTTGGTACGAGGGACCGGACACCTCCATCGACCCCCTGGAGCAAGGGCGTCAGAAGCAGGTCGTTGGCCTCATCCGCACGCAGTTCCTCAAGCGATTCGAAAGCTCGGTCGCCGCCTTCGAGATGTCCTGCAGCCGTCTCGTGCGCAAGCTCCTCGCCTTCCTCGAGGTACACAGCGAGACCGAGCCCGAGAAGAAACGCTTGGAGCGATGGCGTCTGCAGAATGCCGAGATCCTCGGCTTCCTGCAGCAGCTTAGCTTGGACCTCTGGGGCCAGGAGCGGGAGGAGCCCGAGGAGGAGGACGTCGTCCCGGAGGAGATGCTCGCGAGCATCGAGCGCCTGGACCGTGAGGAATTCAACGTGGCCGAGATGATGTTGGAGACATTCCTCGACCTCGACCAGCTCGCCCGGTTCTTAGCCGAGGCGCGTCAGTTCGAGCCGCGCCACGACGACAAGCTCCAGAAGCTCATCCGTCTGCTCAAGTCCAAGGAGCTGGCCGGTCAGAAGGTGCTCATCTTCACGGAGTTCGCCGACACGGCCCGCTACCTCAAGCGGCAGCTCGACAAGGCCGGCATTGACGGTGTGGCTCAGGTGGACAGCGGCACCAAGGGCAACCGCGCCGACATCATTCAGCGCTTCTCGCCGTATTACAACGGTGCGACCTCGGCAACCCTCGCCGCCCAGGGCTGCCAGGAGATCCGCATCCTCATCTCCACCGACGTCCTGTCCGAAGGTCTCAACCTTCAAGACGCCTCCCGCATGGTCAACTACGACATCCACTGGAACCCGGTCCGCCTGATGCAACGCATCGGCCGCGTGGACCGGCGCATGAACCCAGCCGTGGAAGCGCAGCTCGTCGCCGACCATCCAGAGGCCGCGTCCTCCCGCGGCAAGGTCAGCTTCTGGAACTTTCTCCCCCCCGACGAGCTGAATGCCCTGCTCTCCCTGTACACCTGCGTGACCCGTAAGACCCTGCTCATTTCCAAGACCTTCGGTATCGAGGGCAAGAAGCTCCTGACTCCCGAGGACGACTACGCGGCGCTGAAGGAGTTCAACCACGCCTACGAGGGGACCCGCAGCGCCGTCGAGGACATGCACCTCGAGTACCAGGCGCTGCTGCAGGCTGACCCCGAGCTGGAAGACCGGCTCAGAAGCCTCCCCGGCGCCACCTTCAGTGGCCGCACGAGGCCAGCGAAGGGCGTCCGGGGCGTGTTCTTCTGCTACGCCCTACCGGCGCTCGACAAGGAACGGGGCGAGTTCACCGAGGCGGCCGGCACCACCCGCTGGTACCTCGTCGACCTGGATCGCGACACGGTGCTTGAAGAACCAGCCGAAATCGTCGCCAGCATCCGATCGACGCACGACACACCGCGCCGTTGCACCATGGAGCAGCACACGCTGATCGAGATCCGGGTCAGGGTCGAGAAGCACATCAAAAACACCTACCTCAAGCGCGTCGACGCGCCCGTGGGGGTCAAGCCGGTGCTCAAGTGCTGGATGGAGCTGACGTGAGAGGCCTGGATCGCTACGACGCGTCGGGGCTCGTCGAGGCCCAGGTCCAGCCGGGCTCACGCGGCCGGGTCCTGCGGAACCTGCTCGGGGTAACCCGAAGACGCGAGATGGACCGCCTCGAGGCGCAGGCCCAGTACCGCGCCATGGAGCGCATGCTCGGCGAGTACGGGCCTGGGCATCGCTTCACCGCTGCCGACGTCTGCCATGTCCATCGCACCTGGTTGGAGGAGATCTACGAGTGGGCCGGCGAGTACCGTCAGGTGAACCTGAGCAAGGGCGACCTCCCGTTTGCCGCAGCGGCGCGGGTGCCGTGCCTGATGGCGAAGTTCGAACGAGAAGTGCTCACCGCCAACACCCCGTGCGCCGGGATGGACACCGGCCGGCTGGCCTCGGCCCTGGCGATGGTTCATACCGAGCTGATCCTGATTCATCCCTTCCGTGACGGCAACGGTCGGGCGGCGCGGATGCTCGCGGTGCTGATGGCCGCGCAGGCCGGCCTCCCGCTGCTCAACTTCTCCGGCGTGAGGGGAAGGGCGCGTTCGGGGTACTTCGCGGCGGTGCGATCCGGGCTGGACCGTGACTACGCCCCAATGACGGGCGTGTTTCTGGCCGTGATCCGCCGGACCTTGAAGACCTCTGACGGGGGCGGGAGGTCGGCTGCGAAGGCTCGGCTGGCAGCAGGTCCTGGGGGTCGAGGTGGACGCCCTCGATCGCCGTCGAGGAGGTCACGCAAACCGACAGGAGCCGGCAGCGTCGAGCCGGATCACTGAGGTGCGGATTACTCTTCAGAAGGGTTACTCTCACCTAGCCATGATACCGGATCGCGGGGGTGGACGGTATGAACGGGCATGATCGGGAGCGGCTTCGCGACATCCGGAGCTTTTCTTCTCTCGTCGCGTTTCTGCGCGACGACATGGGCTGGCCGATCGGACGGGCCGACTTCGAGGAGCTGACCTTCGAGTACACGGCCGAGGAGCTCGGCATCGACACGAGAAACGCGGCCAAGATCTAGGAGATCAAGCGCCTCCGGCCGCTTTCGCCGACCCAGCCGTGGGGCATCTTCTTCGTCAAGTTCGAGCCGAAGCGGCTTCCCGTGGTCGCTCTCCGGCGCATCCTCAGCCAGGTCGCGCTCAAAAAGCGCGCCTCCGCCAACAGCTCCGAGCGCCAAGCTTGGGCCGCGGGCGACCTGCTTTTCGTCTCCAACTACGGGGATGGGGACGAGCGCCAGATCAGCTTCGCCCACTTCTCGACGGCCCCGGAGGGTCGCGACCTGCCGACCCTCAAGGTGCTCGGCTGGGACAACCGCGACACCGCGCTGCACCTCGATGCCGTCGCCAGGGAGCTACGGGAGCACCTCTCTTGGCCGGCGAACGAGAACGACGTCGACGCCTGGCGCGAGCAGTGGCGCGCCGCGTTCACCCTCCGCCACCGCGAGGTCGTCACCACCTCGAAGCAGCTCTCGATCCGGTTGGCGGAGCTCGCCCGCTCCATTCGCGATCGCATCAAGACCGCCCTCGCCATCGAGACCGAGAACGGCCCGGTCACCCAGCTCATGAAGGCGTTCCAGACCGCGCTCGTTCACGACCTCGACGCCGATGGCTTCGCCGACATGTACGCGCAGACGATCGCCTACGGGTTGCTTTCGGCGCGCATCGCCGACCCGCAGCGCAAGACAGGGGACGACTTTGCCGCGCATATGCGCACCAACCCCTTCCTCCGCGAGCTGATGGAGGTCTTCCTCAAGGTCGGCGGCCGGCACGGCAAGCCGGGTGGGCCGAGCATCGATTTCGACGAGCTGGGCGTCTCGGAGGTCGTCGAGCTGCTCGACGACGCCAACATGGAGGCCGTCGTCTCGGACTTCGGCGACCGCAACCCGCAGGAAGACCCGGTCATCCACTTCTACGAGCTCTTCCTCAAGGAGTACGACGCAAAAAAGCGCATGCAGCGCGGCGTCTTCTACACCCCACGCCCGGTGGTCTCCTACATCGTCCGCTCGGTGGACGAGCTGCTGCGCACCGAGTTCGGCCTGGAGGATGGCCTTGCCGACACCACCACCTGGGGCGAGATGGTCATTCGCCACAAGGATCTGAAGATTCCCGAGGGCCTGTCGCCCAGCCAGGACTTCGTCCAGATCCTGGATCCTGCGACCGGCACCGGCACGTTCCTGGTCGAGGTCATCGACCTCATCCACAAGACGCTCGTCGCCAAGTGGCGAAAGCAAGGCCACGGCGAGAAGAACATCGACGCGCTGTGGAACGAGTACGTGCCGAAGCACCTGCTGACGCGGCTGCACGGCTACGAGCTGCTGATGGCGCCCTACGCCATTGCGCACCTCAAGATAGGCCTCAAGCTTTACGAGACGGGCTATCGCTTCGGGAGCGACGAGCGGGCGCGGGTGTACCTGACGAATGCACTGGAGCGTGCTAGCGATGTCGGGCAGATGAACCTTGAAGGATTTATGCCGGCACTGGCGCAAGAGGCACAGGCGGTGAATCAGGTCAAGCAAAGCGCGCACTTCACCGCCGTGATTGGCAATCCGCCTTATTCGGCTTCGCTATCCGAACCCGAATGGCTGATGCGGCTGCTTGACGACTGGAAACAGGGTCTCAATGAAACGAAGATCGACCTGAATCGAGAGGAATGGAAATTCCTCCGGTTCGCCCAACATCAATGCACTGTTACCGGCGTCGGAATCGTGGGAGTCATTGTCAACCGTGACTTTCTCGATGGCATTGTGAAACGGCGAATGCGAGAACATCTGGGAGAGGTATTCCCGCTCCGCATTGTGGTTGATTTAAACGGAGACGTAAAAGGCAACATCGCTGACGAGAACGTTTTCGAGATCGAACAGGGTGTTGCTATCGCTGTTCTCTGCAGGAAAGGAGTCAGTCCTCGGCTTCGGTTCATGTCCTGCGTAGGTACGCGTACGCAGAAGTACGGTGATTTAGCAGCTATGGAGCCAATCAATATAGCACTCACTGACATTGCATCTTCTCCCCCGTACTTCCGATGGGTTCCGTATTCTTCTATGTGCACGGCGAGTGCGGCAGCCGAATACTCAGGATGGCTGCCGATCAAATCGGTGTTTGAGGTCGCGACATCTGGTATTCAATCAAAACGCGATCGTTTATGTGTTGCGTTCACACGTTGTACGCGCCGCTCGGAAATTGACCCATCCAACGTTTAGAAATTGACCCACCCCTGGCACCGTAACCGGCAGCACGAGCGGGACCGCTCGGAGCAGCCGGAGGAGGGATGCTTGGGATGGAG